>OBXQ01000059.1_pt1 | contig 95815 bp, 89 predicted proteins | sample 1476641 | NCBI WGS metagenome assembly OBXQ01 (sample SAMEA2580174, study PRJEB22360) | human gut metagenome | biome: human gut; feature: human-associated habitat; material: faeces | place: Denmark | collected 2008/2010
AGGCTGCATGACAATGAGTATTGATACACACCAAAACTCAACAAAACTGTCATTTTTCAGGGGAGAGAAATGAATCACAATGAAATGAACTATGAAAGAGGTTATCAGGCAGGCAGTTATATGATGATGTGCAGTATGCTTGAAGCAAGAAGGCTTCTCGAAGCATCCGCAGATGAAATTGAAAACTGCTATGGGAAAGAAACCAGAATTGTTAAGGAAATTAGAGAATTCTTAAATGGAGGTGATACCAATGCGGCATTATTATAAGAAATCCAGAAACACATAAACAGGCGGCACACCCACCGTCCAAAGTAAGATGTGCCGCCCTTCCGTCTAAGGATAGTATACCACATTATACGTCCTTGGACAAGCCGAGGGGGTAAGAATATGGATAATAACCAGACCGCAAAGAAGCATCTGATTGATAACGTATTAGTTGCAATGGCACAGTATTTGACCGCCGAAGTGCTCCAGATTTTGGAACGCGTACTGGCAGAGGAACTTGTGAAGGTAGTGATGGAGGAGATTACCACGCTGCCGGCCGAGGTCCAGGACAGCGTAGACGAACAGAATCAATACATAATCCGTCTCTTCCTATATAAAAAGAAAAAGCTGAAAGATGGCACGAAATACAACTATCTCAATTCGGTTAAGCGCTTGATCACCCTGATCTACAAGCCACTAAACCAGATTGATGAGATCGACATATATCGGTTCCTTGATTGGTATGAGCACCATAACGGGAATACGGGCCAGAAGAATCAGCCGGTTACGATCAACAACGAGCGTCGGAACCTGTGCGCGTTCTATAGCTGGATGCGCAAGGAGAAGTTGATCGCATACAACCCGGTAGAGTCCATCGAACCGCAGAAAGTGATCCGCAAGCCCATCGACTATTTCCAGCCCATGGAGATCGCCAAGCTGCGGGATGGCTGTGAGACATTACGGGAGCGTGCAATCGTGGAAGTCCTGCGCAGCACCGGCGCAAGGGTGGGCGAAGTCGTTGAGATCACCAAGGACATGATCAACTGGGAGACTGGCGATATTCTGATCCTCACGGAAAAGGGAGGGCGTTATCGTACGATCTACCTGGACCCGGAGGCCCGCTATCATCTGCACAAGTACCTTAACAGTCGGGAGGACTACACGCCGCAGCTCTTCGTACACGCCAGAAAGCCCTATAAGTCATTGTCAACCTGCGGGGTCCGCATGATCCTCAAAGACATTGCGTCGCGGGTTGACATAACATCAAGGGTCTATCCCCACAAGCTCAGAAAGACTTTGGGGATGGAACTTAAGAACCGCGGAGTTGATATCGGGACAATTCAGGAAATTTTGGGCCATGCCAATTCCCAGGTAACGGAGGATTACTATGCACAATCGAATCCGCAAACGTTGAGAATCGTTCGGGAGCGGACAGCAGCATAACATATATTTCCAATTTTCACCGCGGCCGCAAGGCCGCATCAAAACTCGATAAGCTTATTAACATTTCGCCCCATAGGGGGTAATACATCATAGCTGAGGTGTCAAATGTACAAGGAACAGATCATCAGGGCAGGAAGAACAGAGGAACATGCACTCTATCACTCAATCCGCTACAACCAGAACGGGAGTGGTAAGGGAGAGAAGCGCGCGAAGAGGTCAAAGCCGACCAGTGAACGTCAGGCATTGGTCAACCGGAAACGTGCGGAGCGTATCCTTACTCGTCTGCTCAATGCCAACTTTGGGCGGAATGATTTGTATGCTACATGGACATTCAGCAAGGACAAGCGGCCGGGGGACCCTGAGAGGTTCAAGCAGACTGTGCAGGCACTTCTTAAGGCCCTCCGAAAGTTGTTTGGAAAGTTGGGAATACCGTTCCGGTATATCTGGGTAGGTGAGCGCGGGGAACGCGGAGCGGAGCACATCCACATGGTCATGACCGGGATCGACATTCGCATGTTGCAACCGATATGGCCTTACGGGTACGTGACCTGCGCTAACCTGGACCCATCGGGCAGTTATCGCAAGCTGGCAGCGTATTTCATCAAGTATAGCGATAAGACTATGAAAACCGAGGGAAGGCTCCAGGGCAAGCGCTATAACCCTTCCCACGGCCTGATCCACCCAGAGCCGGAAAAGACCAGAATCCGCAAGCGCAAGACATTCCGCGCAGACGACATTAAGGTCCCGGCGGGCTGGTATCTGGAGAGAGACACCGTGGAGTGCGGCATATCGGACGTAACAGGTTACGAATATCTGTACTACACGCTGGTCATGCTACCGGACTACATACCCACCAAGAGCACCCGAAAACTAAAATCATAACAGAGAGACTATGCCGAAAGAAAAGATAATCCATTGTCCTTACTATGAGACAAGCAGCCGGAGTAACAAGGTGTATCCGACGATCACCTGTAGCCCGATTGAAAATAACCTGGGGTTCGATATCCGCAACCAGGTTGTTTTCTCGTGCCATGAGGAGAAGCACAACTATATCGGCATATTCTGTGCGGATCAAGAACTATACTCAACATGCCCGTATTATCGGGCCATCTATAAATACCAAAAAGGAGATCAAGAAAGTGAAAAAGAAAACAGGATTAAAGAGGCAGGCGCAGAGGGCGGAAACATTGTCAAAAATCGCCTGGGATCGAGTGCGCCAGAAAGAGCAGGCCAGAAGAACGGCCAGGGTCGAGGCTGATTCCGCCATCTGCATTATCAGCCTGTTGGCGGCGCGCCTTGGTGATGAGGTCAAAATCACCCGACAGGAAATCGAGGAGGCCAGAAACAACGAATATGTCGCCAAACCGTTGGATGATGGCGGCTTTGTTCTGGTGCGCGCTGATCGGATTGAGGATCGGACACTATAGTGTGTGCGCCTGCGCGCATAGGTGTACGCGCGCGCGTAATGAGAAGCAAGGGAGCCAGCAATGGCTCCTTTTTTTCGTGCCAAACCGGTCAAAATCGGACAGAAAATGGGGTGGGGGCATCGGCAAAAAAAATTAGATAAAATGGTTGACAGGAGGTGAAGCAATGGCAAGGCAGAGGTGGCAAGAGTGGGCAGAGAATGAAGAAAACCTGTCTGTGTTGGCTGCATGGGCGCGGGCTGGGCAGACGGACGAGGAGATCGCCAAGGCAATCGGGATCAGCCGGTCCACGCTGTCCGAGTGGAAGAAGAAGCATGAACCGATCCGAAAAGCCCTGTCAACCGGCAAGGATTTTGCAAACCGTCTGGTCGAAAACAGTCTGTTCAAGATGTCCCTGGGCTTCCATGTCACGGTGAAAAAGGTATTCAAGGTCAAAACGGTTGAGTTTGGCCCAGACGGCAAGCGTAAGGGAGAGAAGGAAGAGCTGCAAACCGCAGAGGAGACGGAATACATCAAGCCGGACACGCGAGCAATCATGTTCTATCTGAAAAACAAGATGCCGAACGAGTATCGAGAAAAACTTCTGCCATCAGAGGGCGGGGAGGATGGAGAAAACGTGGGCATGGTGATTATGAATGAGGCAATGGCAGGACAGATTAAAAAAATGATGGAGGAGGAGAAGGAAAAGCAGAATGCGGAACAAAGATAAGCCGTTCGACGCCAAGGAATACCTGCGTAAGCATCCAGTCCTGTGGGCGCCAAATGAGCGCCAACGCAAGATGATGTCCCGCATGGAGTATGAAGCCCTGTACGGTGGAGCCGCAGGTGGCGGAAAGACGGATTACCTGGTGGTGGAAGCACTGCGCCAAGTCCATATCAGGCACTACCGGGCGATTATTTTGCGAAAGACATACCCGGAATTGGAGGACGTGATCAGCCGGTCCAGGGAACTGTACCCAGCAGCCGTTCCGGGCTGCAAGTATAACGAGTCAAAGCATGTGTGGAGATTTCCGAGCGGTGCAAGAATCTATTTCGGAAGTATGCAGCACACCAAGGACAAGTATCGATACCAGGGCCGACACTTTGACTTTGTGGGCTTCGATGAGCTTACACATTTCACCAAAGACGAGTACATGTACATGATTTCCCGTAACCGTTCATCCGGTCCCGGTCTGCGTGTCTATATCCGGTCAACCGCAAACCCTGGCGGAGTCGGACATCACTGGGTGAAGCAGCGCTTTGTCTCCGCGGCAAAACCGGAGACTACCATCGTAGAAGAACTGGAAATACCTGTTCCCGGAGGCGGAACCACAAAGATCACAAAGGATCGAATCTTCATTCCATCAAGTGTTCTGGATAATCCTGACCTGCGCCGGAACAATCCGGCCTATATGGCCTCTCTGGCTATGATGCCGGAGGCAGAGCGCAACGCACTGCTGTATGGAGACTGGGACGCATTCAGCGGCCAGGTGTTCTCTGAATGGACCAACGACCCGGATAACTATGATACCCAGCAGTGGACCCATGTGATCAATCCATTCAAGATACCAGATGGGTGGGAGATCATCAGGGGATACGATTTCGGATACGCCAAACCGTTCTCTGTTGGCTGGTACGCCGTGGATTATCGGGGCTGCATTTACCGTATACGGGAGCTATACGGAGGAATTGAGGGAGAGGACAACGTGGGAATCAAGATTGATCCCGCGGAGCAGGCCCGCCAGATACGAGAGATCGAAGAAACGGATGAATACCTAAAAGGCCGGAGGATCACCGGAATTGCGGACCCATCCATTTTCGATAAGAGCCGCGGCGAATCAATCGCGGATATTATGGCGAAAGAACGGGTGTATTGGAATCCTGGAGACAATCACCGGATCGCAGGAAAGATGCAGTATCATTACCGCCTGGCCTTTGACGAGGATGGGCGCGCTATGTTCTACGTGTTTAACACCAGTAAGAACTTCATCCGCACCTTCCCCAATTTGGTGTACGACGAGAAACACGTGGAGGATATCGATACAACCCAGGAAGATCACATCTACGATGAGTGCAGATATGTGCTCATGTCCCGTGTGATCGCAACCCGTAAGAACGTGAAAAAGCCGGTTGACCTGAACGATCCGCTTAATCAGCGATCCGACGAGATCAAGAAAACATACCGGTTCATCCGAGTATAGGAGGTATACATGGACGAAGAGAACATTACAACAACGGAACAGGTAGAACAGCCAATCGGCACCAAAGAGATTGACGAGGCCCTTCAAACCCTGCTCCAGTACAAACGCGATAAGCAGGCGTTGACGGATCGGATCGTCAACGCTGAGGAGTGGTGGAAAAATAATCACTGGGACCGGTTCAGCAGTGACTCCAGTAATCCCAACGACACCCAGCCGGTTAGTGCCTGGTTGTTCAATAGCATTATCAACAAGCACGCGGACTTTATGGACAATTTCCCATGTCCGGCTATCCTGGAGCGCGAGGAGAGCGACCGGGAGATCGCCAAAATGCTTTCATCCGTGGTGCCTGTGATCCTGGAACAGAATGGGTTTGAGCGTACCTACTCGGAATGCTCCTGGGACAAACCGAAAATCGGAACGGGAATCTATGGGGTGTTCTGGAACCCTGAGAAAGAGAACGGCCTGGGAGACATCGACATTAAGCATATGGACGTGATCAACATGTTTTGGGAGGCTGGGGTGGATGATATCCAGAAATCACGCAATGTCTTTACGGTTGAGATGATGGATCGGGACCTTCTGGAGGAGGAATACCCGGAAATCAAGGACAAGACCCAAGCGGAGATCATCTACAAGCCGGAATACCTGTACGAGTCCAATTTGGACACCACCAATAAAGTTCAAGTGATTGATTGGTACTACAAAAAGCGCATACGTGCCGAAGTCAACGGGATCGTAACAACAAAAACTATCTTGCACTACTGTAAGTTCATCCCTGGCGCGGTTCTGTACGCCACGGAAAACGACCCGGAAATGCAGTATACGGGCTGGTATGATCACGGAATGTACCCGTTCGTGTGTGACGCTATGTTCCCAGAGAAGGGAAGCCCTGCGGGGTTCGGCTACCTGGATATCATGGTCAATCCACAAGAGTACATCGACAAGTTGGATCAGGTGATACTCAAAAACGCCATGTTGAACCGCCCCAGGTATTTCGTCTCAAACAGCGCGGGCATCAACGAGCAGGAATTTGCGGATATGTCCAACGATTTCGTGCACTGCTCAGGATCGGTTGACGAGTCCCAGATACAGCAGATCAAGGTCCCCCAGATGTCGGACGGTGTGTTCAAGATTCGGGAAGAGAAGATCGAAGAACTGAAAGAAACCTCCGGGAACCGGGACTTCTCCCAGGGTGGGACCACATCGGGCGTGACCGCAGCAAGCGCCATAGCCGCGCTCCAGGAGGCCGGGAGTAAGCTTTCCCGCGCCATGATTAAGGGAACCTACACCGCCTATTCCAGCACCGTCACAATGGTGATTGAGCTGATCCGGCAATTCTACACGCTCCCGCGCTGTTACCGGATCACACAACCCAATGGGGAAGCCCAGTATATCGAGCTGACCAATGAGAGCCTACAGCCTCAGCAAGATAACATGATGGACGGGGAGCTTTCGGCCCGCAGACCGGTATTTGACATTAAGGTTGCGGCCCAGAAGGCCAGCCCATACAGCCGGATCGCCAACAACGAGTTAGCCAAGGAGCTGTTCGGCATGGGCGTATTCAACCCACAGATTGCGGATCAGGCAATGGCCGTGGTGACAATGATGGACTTCGACCGGCGCGACGAGGTGTTGAAAAAGATTCAGGAGAACGGCCTGATGTATCAACAGATACAGCAGATGCAGGCTGCTATGGTCCAGATGGCGGATGTAATTGCACAGACAACGGGCAATACCCAACTGCTGGATGCGGTGGGGCAGATGGCGGGACCGGCGCAGACCGGAATAAAAGTCAACCCGCAGCAGGTGAGAACCAATAGCCTGGGAGCACCTGTAAGCACCGATAACAGCCAGGCAGGCCAGGCCCGCGAACGGGTTGCCACTGCCACGGAGGTACGAGCATGACACACATATACATAACCAACGGGATGGGATACGCCCGTGTAAAGATTGAGGGACATGCCGGATATGGAGCCGCCAATCACCTGCCGGAGGGCCATGATCTGGTATGTGCGTCTGTATCCATTCTGGGGCAGACCGCGATGCAGATCGCGATAGACATGGAGCAGGAAAAGAAAGTGAGCATTGCGCAAATGACCTGCACTCCGGGCCTGATTGACCTGCGGATATTGCCGAAAAGCGCCCATGCTCAGGAGTTGCAAGACAAGATCGAGGCCATAAGGACCGGCTTTGAAATCTTGTCAAGCACTTTTTCAGACTACGTGAAAATGGGGTGGGGGCATCGGGAAATAAAATCTGGTATGGTATACCCAGATGGCAAATGCCTGGCTCTCGGGAAAGACCGTGAATAAAAGACTCTCGGGAAAGACCGTGAAAGGAGAACCAAAATGAGAAGAAAAATGTTACTTGCGAATCTGAGATTGTTTGATGGAGAAGGAGGCGCGGGAGCCGCCGCAGCCGCAACAGCACCGGCGGCAGAGGGAACCGAAACGGGAAGCGAAGCGGCAGAGGGGCAGGAAGCGGCAGAGGAAGAACCTGCGCAGCCGACGCCGGAGGAGCGCAAAGCGGCCTATGAGAAATTCAAGGCTGATTACAAGGACCTGTACAGTGAGGAGGTACAGGCCGAAATCAACCGCCGGTATCGAGAAAACCAGCAGCTCCATCAGCAGCTTGATTCCTACGGGCAGTTGCTTGACCTGCTGGGAGCACGATATCAGGTATCCGGTGGAAAGGTGGAGGACATTATCTCCGCCATTGAGAAGGACGACGCCATGTTTGAGGAGGCCGCAGCCAAGGAAGGGCTGACTGTGCAGCAGTACAAGGACATGCTGAATCTGCGCCGCCAGAACAATCAGCTCTTAAAGGCCCAGCAGCAGGCCGAACAGATTCGCCAGCGGGACCAGACCTGGGCCAGATGGAACCGGGAGGCAACGGAGTGCCAGCAGCAGTTCCCGAGATTCGACATGGATGCGGAATGCCAGAATCCCGAATTTGTCCGCCTCCTCGGCTCGGGAATCGATGTGACCACCGCCTATAAGGCGCTGCACTTTGACGAAATTAACCGCGGCCTGATCGCCACGGCGGAGAGCCAGACCAAAAAGAAGGTAGCTGACACAATCAGGTCCGGCGCGGCGCGGCCCTCTGAGAACGGGACAGGTAACGGAGCAGCCGCCAAGCTCAAAGTGGATGTGTGGAAACTGAGCAAGGAAGAATTCCGCAAATTACAGGATCGAGTAGACAACGATGAAAAGATTGTGCTTTGACGAAAGGAGAACAATGAACAGAACTATTAACAGAACCAGAGCCATTTTGAAGGTGAACCTGAGATTATTTGAGCTTAACACAACTGGCACTGATACGCTCAGCGCCGAGATGAAAACATTTTATGATCGGACCCTGATTGAAACGGCAGAGCCGAACCTGGTACATGATCAGGCGGCACAGACCAGAAATATCCCTAAAAACGGGGGCAAAAAGATTGAGTTTCGCCGATATAATCCCTTGGAAAAAGCCTTGACGCCGCTGACCGAGGGTGTAACGCCTGAAGGACAGAAGATGAGCGTTACCACGCTGGAGGCAGAGGTTAAGCAGTACGGCGGATATATTTCCCTGTCTGATCTGCTGATCCTGACGGCAATCGACAAAAACATCCAGGAAGCCACCAAGATGATTGGCTCCCAGGCTGGACGGACTCTCGACACCATTTCGCGTGAGGTTATGAACACTGGAACCAACGTGATTTTTGGTGATGGTACAGTGACCGCTAGAAATCAGATTACCGCTAACATGAAACTGACCGTCGATATGGTCAAGCGTGCGGTCAGAGCATTAAAGGTTCAGCACGCGGAGAAGATCAACGGACATTATCTGGGCATCATCCATCAGGATTGCGCCTATGACCTGACCAGCGACAAGGAGCGTTTTATCGATGTGATCAAGTATAAGAACCCGGAACGTATCTATAATGGCGAGATCGGAACCCTTGAAGATGTCCGTTTCGTTGAAACTTCGGAAGCCAAAAAGTTCGTGAGCGCCGGAGCGGATGGGATTGATGTATATTCCACACTGATCATTGGCGAAAATGCTTACGCAACGACGAAAGTTGAGGGCGGAGGATTGGAGACAATCATTAAGCAGCTCGGAAGCGCTGGAACCGCCGATCCGCTCAACCAGCGTGCAACGGTGGGCTGGAAAGCGCTGAAAGTGACCGAAATTTTGACGGAGCAGTACATGATCCGACTTGAAACAGCATCCACATTCAACGACCATGCAGCGAACTAAGGAGGTAACAATGGCTAGAAGTAAAATTGAAGCAACCGCAGATACATTTACTGCTGAGGTAATGGAAGATGAGAAAACCGTAGAAAAAGAAACTGAGGTTGAGAATGCTATGGAAAAGGAGCCTCCCAAAAAGGAACCGGAAAAGACGGTAAGATTCAAACTGTTTAAAGACGGTGGAAAGTACAGCGGAGATAAATTCGTTGGTGTCAATGGCAAGGGATATTTGGTGGAACGCGGTGTATGGGTTGACCTTCCTGAATCCGTCTACAACGTGCTGGCGCTGTCTGAGGAGCAGATTCAGGTGGCCGAGCGAGTGATGGAAGAAAGCCGGATGGTGGAATACAAATAATCTGGAGGTGGGATAGATGATAACAGTCAGAGGACGACAGCTGGTAATTCCGAGAGACGAGAACCAGATCGGCACAACCTACGACGATAACTCTGAGGTCAGGCGCTTTCTGATCGACCGTGTGACGTTCGGCGGAATTGATCTGTCCCACCTGAATTTCCGCCTGGACCTGGAGTACCAAGGAGAAAAAAAGGACACAAGCCTGCTGGACGTTGAGGTACGAGAGGACAGTATCTTATTGACCTGGACAATACCGCACAGTTGCTTGACAGCTGCCGGAACCGTATGGATCGCCATTCGCGGATACGACGATAATGGCACAGTCAAGTGGGCCACGAATAAGGGCGCGGTATACGTCGAGGACACAATCGATACCCCGGGAAGCAATCCTCCTGGTCTGACAGAGCTGGAGCAGTTGGAGCGCCGGATCGAGGAAAAAACTGAAATGCTGGACGCCAATGAGGGAGAGCGCCAGCAGAATGAGGTAATACGGCAGGAAAACGAGCAGAGACGCCAGAATAACGAGGCAGAGTGGCAGAGGCAGGCAGAGACGGCAATCGGCCAGGCCAACACCACCTTGCAGGGAGCCAATGACGCCAAGGAGGCAGCACAGGGATCGGCAACAAGTGCGGCTGAATCTGCTACAGCCGCAAACGCATCCAAGGAAGCCGCAGCGAGCAGCGCACAGGAGGCAGAGGAGAGCGCGGCAGAGGCGCAGCGGATATCCCAGGGATTCGCAGGGTTCGATGGTACAGCCCTTTCAGTCCCGGCGGTCGACGTGCAGGGACTTGTAGGGCAGGCTGGAAGCACAAGCAACGTGCAGGCTATGCTCGATTATCTGGCCGTGAAAGTAGCGCAGGAATTGGTCGGAAATGAGGCGCTGACCACAAAGCTGCTGGACTATGTGACGAAATCATCCATTGTTCAGACGGAGAGTACAGACCCCACCACAGTGCCTTCAAGCCCGTATTTTAAGCAAGTGACTGGTAAGCTAATTAGTGATTTAGCTACATCCCAAAATGCCGTACTACTATATTCAGGAAATATAAAGGCCAACGACGAAATAAGTATCCCTACCTTGCACAAGTATAAATTATTCCATCTTGGCGATACCCAAAACGAATTGTACGGATGTGATGTAGGTGGGGTTGTTGGAAATGTATTACAGTTTAACCTATTAGGCTCGGTGTCAGGAAGAGCTGTATTTTCAGCGATCAAACTTCACATCAACAGAGAAAATACTCTAAAAGTAATTTTCAATACGCAAGTCAACATTAACACTAATAATGTTATAGAGTACGTTGGACTAGATAGAGAGAGTCCAATAAAACTATGGGGAGTGCCTTTGATATAATTGATCATTTTAGAATCAAAGGCACATGAAAATACATCCAGCTATCACTTGTAAAGTCACTGTATGGTGTCATGCTTACTAAATTATTTTCAATACTAATGAAGGCAAATATATTACGACCTGTTGTTATAATAGCATAATAATTCTGACAGTCAAATGGCACTGTGCCAAGCTGATAATTTGTATCAGCATTCATGGGTGATTTGACATTCTTTGCATATGATAATATTGCGGCCTTGCCAGACAATCGCCATATAATGTCCATATAGGAACTATTAATAATTCCGGATTTTACAGTTAAATCACTATATTGAGTAGTAACTCATCCACCAACAACGCCCCGGATATCCGGGAGAAAGGAAAAATCAATGAATGAAAAAGTGAGACTGAAAAACGGAAATGAGTACCCGCTGGTACTTGGTGGTACATCATCCAGCCCTGAGACTCTGCACATGCTGCTTAAGACGGATGATACACTTGAACATTTGATTACTGTTTTTTCGAACTCGACGAACACGGAACAGATCAGGACAATCAATGAGGATGGTAGAACGCTGGCCGTGTATGACGGATACACGGTGCTGCGTGATCCTAAGGCAACTTATGATCATTATCTGATCAGCCAGGAACAGTACGACGAGGAAGGAAATGTTACCACGGAGGCTGTCTATGGCCGTGTAGCACTTCTGAAACTCTCACAGCCATATGTGGAGGCTCAGGTGGAGCAGAACCGGGCGGACATTGATTTCCTGGCCGCTATGACCGGGACTAACTTATAACAGGAGGTACAAGATGGATGTGAAAGCGTTGGCAAAAAAGTATTATCCGAGGTTATGGGATATCGACCGCCTTAAAGCCCTGGTAGCTGCCGGGAAACTGGCGGAGGCGGACTACAAAGAAATTACGGGAGAGGAGTATAAGGCATGAAAAAGGAATATGTAATTGCCATCCAGGGGGCCGTGACCGCAGTGGTGGCATATCTCTCGGATCGCCTGGGAGTCTTATTTCCGGTAATGTGCATTCTGGCATTCGCCATGGTGGCTGATTATTTCAGCGGCATGATGGCGAGCAAGCGGGAAGCCCTGGATCATCCCGGTGACCCATCTTACGGCTGGTCCAGCAAAAAGGGAGCCAAGGGGATTATCAAGAAGGTAAGCTACCTGTGCGTGATTGCCGTTGCTATGATTGTAGATTACGTGATTGCTGTTGCTGCCGGATATCTGGACATCACAATGCCGGTGACGGCCTTCTTCGGCCTCCTGGTGACATTATGGTATGTTTTGAACGAACTGCTGTCCATCATTGAGAATGCCGGACGCATGGGAGGTCCGGTCCCGGAATGGCTCAGAAAATATATCGCGGTCCTGAAGGACAAGATCGACAGTGAATACGATGCAGGTGATAAGGGAGCCTGAAGGAGGTGATCCAACATCTCCCAGCCGGATGGGTTAAGGCCGGAAGTTACATATACACCAGCCCTGGAGTGATCCGGGGCATTATTGATTGGAGGTACTTATGAGTATAATGATAGGACACGCTGGTTCTGATGAGCGTGGAAAATATAACGGCGGAACAGCCGGAGATCAGAAGGGGACAGAGGTATGCGTAAGAGAATGGTATAACCGCCCGTGGAATGTTGTGTTGCGCCCTAAGAGCGCATATGTGGCCGCAGATATGGTCCGGGCCATGCGCGCGGCCTGCGCCAATGATCATATTGGCTACGACCAGAACCAGCGCACCACGCTGTACACACAGGCCAAGGCTGTAGATTGGGATATCGCCAAGATCACAACGCCCTGCGAAACAGATTGCAGCGCACTTATCGCGGTATGTGCCAACGCCGCCGGTGTCAAGGTAAGTAAGGACATCTACACCGGTAACATGGTCAAGGCGCTGAAAGCAACCGGCCAGTTTGATATATTGGCGGACGGCAAGTATCTGTCCAGCGACCAGTATTTGCAGGCGGGCGACGTGTTGGTGTATGAGGGCCATCACACGGCTATGGCATTGCAGTATGGAGCACAGGCGGCATATCGTAAGGGCTGGAACTATGACTATTATGGATGGTTCTATTCACCGTCTGGTGGACGCGACTATCTTATGTCCTGCTGGCAGGTGATCAACCGCCACAAGTATTATTTCAACGGCGATGGCTACGCCATGACGGATTGGCAGATAATTGGAGGCAAGGACTATTATTTCGAACCGCGCGCAGGACATCCGCTGGAATGCGCATTATACATTGCCCCGGAGGGCGCACAGTACATAGGGGAGTTCTAACACATTGGCAGGTCATTGCGGCCTGCCTTTTGCGTGCAAAATGGGGTGGGGGCATCGACCAAAAAAATCCGATAAAATGGTTGACAGGAGGGACGCTTATGACATTAGGGAAATTAATTGAGAAAATTGTGGAACAGAAGGGGCAGCAGTATGACACGGGAATCCTGACGGACTGGGTGAACGAGATCGAGGGCCAGGCCGTGGAAGAGGTAATCAACCAGGCAGATGGGAACAATATTGCTTTCGTACCCTATGATTACACCCAGGACGTGGAACGCACTTTGCGGATTCCAGATAGATTTCAGGACGTATACCTGAACTATCTGTACGCCAAGATCGATTTCGGCAACCAGGAGACAGAGCGCTACAACAACGACGTGGCAATGTATAACGCCTCCTATGAGGCATACGCGGCGTGGTTCCGGCGAGAGCATCGCCCTAAGAAGCGCGCCATGTTTTCGAAATTTTAGGAGGTGAGGACATGAGATTACCATTTCTTCGCACTGCGGCCCAGGAACAGCGAAAACAGATCGGTCAATTCTTGGGACTGAATAAGAATCTGGTCATCAACGAGAACGAATTTTCCGATATGAAGAACATGTCCTCGGATCGATTCCCGGCCATCTGCACCCGCCGCCCGCGCGGTGAGATAATGAAAACGCTGGGGAAACCGCACGGCCTGTTCCACAAGAACGGCCTTGCATACGTTGATGGCACAAAACTGTATTACAAGGACCAGGCCGTAGCCGACGTGACCGACACCGACAAGATCATGGTGGGGATCGGGGCCTATATCGTGATCTGGCCGGACAAGATCATGTATAACACCGCAGACGGCACGGTAACGCCCCTGGAGGTCACCTGGACGCAATCGGCCACGGCCACGTTCTCCTTGACCACCGCAGGCTCCACGATGGTCAAAATTGCCTGCACCGGGATCGGCAAGGCGTTCCAGCGGTACGACGCGGTAACAATATCCGGCTGCACCAATGAGGGATTCAACAAGACTGCGGTGATCCAGGATAAGGAGGACAACTCCATCGTCGTGATCGGGGACCTGTCGGCCACCTTCACGCAAGCCTCAGGCCTGACGCTGAAGCGCACGGTCCCCGACATGGACTATGTGTGCGAGTCAGAGAATCGCCTGTGGGGCTGCTCAAGCGCCAACCACGAAATCTATGCCTCCAAGCTGGGAGACCCCACCAACTGGCAGGCATTCGAGGGGATCAGCACGGACTCATATGCGGTTACGGTGGGATCGGACGGGGACTTCACCGGCTGCATATCCCACCTGGGATACGTCCTATTCTTCAAGGGAGACACAATCCATAAGGTGTTCGGCAACAAGCCCAGCAACTACCAGGTGACCACCTCCACGCCCATGCGTGGCGTTGCCAAGGGCTGCGAGGGAACCATCTGCATTGTCAACGAGACGTTGCTGTACGTCAGCCGTGATGATGTGTGCAGCTTCGACGGAGCGCAGCCGGAGAGCATCGGGGAGACCGTTAAGGGACTGGGATTCGACGCCGGGACGGCAAGCCACTACAACGGCAAGTATTATGCCTCCCTGCGCGACTCAGCGGGCCGCTGGGGCCTCTACGTGTTCGACCTTAGCAAGGGCCTATGGCATAAGGAAGATAGCCTCCACGCCCTGTATATGGCCTACGGAGAGGGCGAGCTGTATTGTATCGACGAGCACGGCAACCTCTTCACCATTGCAGGCGACCGGCAGGAAACAATCTCCTGGAGCCTGGAATCCGGTGATCTCATTGAGGGCAGCGTGGAGTATAAGCACGTCAAACGCCTGATGTACAACATGATCATTACGCCAGGCGCAGAGGTCAATGCCTATATCCGGTATGACGATGATCCCGATTGGCGCAAGATTAACACCTACACCGCAAAATCATACCGGACCCACATCATGACCGTGGTCCCCGGCAGGTGCCAGCGCTACCGCATCCGCCTGGACGGGATCGGGGACGTAACGCTGATCGCAATAGGCAAGGTAATTGGACAGGGGAGTGAATTACATGGCAGTCTATAAGCCCATACAGATAGACGGAGACGAGGATATCAAGGTCCTGATGAAGAAGCTATATCGCTTCAACGAGGACCTGAGATTCACGATGTCCAATTTGGACCTCGCGGACAACTGCCCAGGAATCTTGAATAAGATTGACGAGCGAGACGACATGCTCCGCACTATCAAGTGGGACGCGGACCAACTGCACATACAGTACGACGACCTGGAGACGGCCAAAACCACCAGCCTGCGCCAGTCAGAGGACGCAATCAACCTGTTGGTCAGCCGCGGATCGGTGGTGGATACCCTGATCACCCGACTGGATATCTATAAGGAGTCCATCACGTTGAAATCCAAGCAGATCGAGATTGACGCCAACAACATGACACTTGACCGGGCCGGTAATACCGTATTTTCTGGCAGTGTGACCGGCGGATCAATCTACATAGCCGATGGAAGGTTCTGGGTCAACTCGAACGGCGATTGCTACATAGACGATGAGCTGATCACCGAAACCCTGAACCCGTCAGACGGCATTTTCGCGGCCAACTTAGAAGTGTACAACGACGATGAAGTGATGATCTATATAACCGACACGATCAACGCCGGAGAGGCGTACATCGGCGGTGAGCTTAATTGTCGCCAGGTCAAGCAGCGGTCGGACCGCCGCGCAAAGAAGAATATCACCGGCCTGGACCCGTCGAAGTGCGCCAGGATCGTCAGCCAGTTGCAGCCGAAGTCATTCCGCTTCATCGGATCGGGAATCCCGTCAATCGGTTTTGAGGCCCAGGACGTGTACCGTATACAGGATGATCTCCCGCTCGTGGGCCGCAACGGGGCATACCTGGAGATTCCATACGCGAACTGCACGGCACTCCTGACGGGAGCGATCCAGGACAACCAGCGGCGCATAGATCGCCTGAAAAGGATGGTGATGTAATGGCATATTTTGCCTGCCCGGTATCGACCGGGGAAGCCAACATGAAAAAAGTCAAGAGCTACCTCATGATGTTGAATCAGCAGTTGCAATACTGCTTCCAGAACATCGACCCGGAGGACAATTTCACCGCGGATTCCCTTCTGAAATATCAGGAAACCGATGAGAACATATCCCAACTGGAAGTGAGTATGGAAGGATTCATGTCGTTGTTCAAGAACCTGAGAAACGATGTGGAATCCAGCATCAAAGTCCTGAACGGACAAATAGGTTTTAAGGTAAGTGCAGAAGAATTGTGCTCCGAAATCTCCATGACAACCGACACAATCACATTCAAAACGGGAAGCCTGATCATCGACACCACGAATTTCAAGCTTCGCGCGGATGGATCGGCGGAGTTTTCCGGCTCCATCACCGGCGGCTCCATCAACATCAATGGACGTTTCGTGGTCACACCGCAGGGGACCGTAACAATCCAGTCCACCACGTTCAGCAAGCAGATCACCACCAATGGCCTGCTGTACAGCAACTACATGCGCATCGCCGGTGATGCCGATATCCACGGTTCCGTCAACTGCGGTGACCTGTACGCCAGCCGGGACGTGTCCTGCGAAACACTGTACCAGAGATCAGATCGCCGCCTGAAAGAGCACATCGAGGAGATACCGGATGAGACGGCCCTGGCCCTGGTACTGGGCATGAAGCCCTCATCCTTCGCCTACAAGGAATCCGGGGAGCGCGCGATTGGTTTTGTTGCCCAGGACATTGACGAATTGCAGGACAGACTCGGCACAGACCTTCCGCTGGTGGATCATAGTGGAGACTACGCAGCGATCCCATACCCCAACTTAACGGCCTTGCTGACAGGAGCCGTTAAGGCGCAGCAACGAGAAATCGAAGCACTTGAACAGAGAATAGGAGGAACAGCAGCATGAAAATAGCATATGAGGATACCCAGATAGCATCTCTCGAAACAATTCTGAATCAAATCAAGGTGACAGGACTCCAGCAGGCCAGATTACTTTCGATGGCGTGGCAGATCATTCAGAACGGCGAACAGATTGAGGAGCCGAAGGAAGAGGTAAAGCCAGTCAAAAGGCAGAGGAAGGCCAAGCAGCTTACAGCGGAGCCGGAAAAGGAGGTCAAATAATGGCAGTAGGAAGCATTGTAGATTATCTCGCCAGCCGCGGCCAGGACAGCAGCTACAAGAACCGCAAGAAGCTGGCGGAGCAGTACGGGATCAGCGGGTACGCCGGAACTGCGGCGCAGAATAACCAACTACTGAAAACGCTACAAAGCGGACCAACCGCGCCCCAGGACCCCGCCGGGGGAAACAATGTCACCATCACCCCCGCGGGGCCGTCCGAAAAGGCCAGCCCTGCACAGGACTATATAACGGGCTACAAATACAACAAGTACACCCCGTCCAACCGTGTCAATGATTATGCCGATAAATTGGAGGACCTAGAAAACTCCAAACCCGGAGATTTCAGTAGCCGGTATGATGAGCAGATACAGAACATCATCAACACGATCCAGAACCGCCCGCAGTTCGACCAGGGCCAGGTATTCGACAGCGACTTGTATAAGCAGTACCGCGAACAGTATATCCAGCAGGGAAATAAGGCCATGCGGGACACCATGGGCAACGCTGCCGCCCTCACCGGCGGCTATGGCTCCACCTACGCCACCGCAGCCGGCCAGCAGGCCAACGATGCATACCTGAGCCAGCTTGGAGACAAGACCATGGATATTTTCGACCGCGTGTACAACCAGTACCTCAATGAGGGCCAGGAATTGTATAATCAGCTCGGTATGTACAACAACCAGGATAGCATCGATTATGGCCGTTACCGCGATACGGTGGGAGACTATTACAACGACCTGGATTACTACAGCAACCGCTATAACACGGAGTACGCCAACGACTTCGGAGAATACCAGACAGACCAGGACGCCATGCGTTGGGCCGAGCAGTACGCCTATCAAAAGACCCAGGACGCCTTGGCGCAACAGAACTGGCAGACCCAGTTCGATTACCAGAAAGAGCAGGACGCCTTGCAATATGCTCTTGCCCAGCAGCGAGCGGCACGGTCCGGCGGAGGCGGCGGATCGGGGAGAAGCGGAGGCGCATCCCAGTTGACAGTGCCAGAGGCCGAGCGCTATCTGGATTACGTCAGGCAGACATACGGACTGAACGCAGCAAACAAGGAATATAAAAACCTGATGAGCACCGGGGGCGTAACAGATAATAAAATGTCTCCAGAGATGGTGAAAGCTGCGCAGGCGGCCAATATGCCCAATCTGGGATACAACTATTCAGACGAAAACAAACTGAAATACTTAATGAGCATGATGAACAGAAAGTGAGGCAGTTATGGCATTATCTGAAAACGAAAAAAGGCGGTTTGAGAATCGATATAGAGGCATAGTCGATCAGAAAAGTGATCCGTTTGACGCATTGCCGGATAGTGTGAAGGCAAGATTGTATAAACGTAAAAGTACACTTGAAAAGAATGCTGGTGACGTGCCGGCCAGTAAGCGCAAGCACATCTATTCAGAATTTGGGACAGGGGTGGAGACGGAATTTCGCAACAACCTTCCTGGACTTGCGCAGGAATACGCACGCAAAAGGGCAGAGAGAGCGCGCACTCTGCCCCTTATCGGTGCGGGGGTATATGAAGCAATGACCGGAAACAATATGCCCAGTTTGGCGCTGGAATACGCCCAGGAACGGGCCGCACAGGGTTACAAGCGGCCCACATTAAAGGACCCAGACTTTGCAGAAGAGGCGATACAGAACGCATATACAGGATTCCAGGTAGCGCAGAGGGCAATGCAGGAAAAACCATCCGCAAGAAGCACGGCGGCAGAGTACATGGCGACAAAAGACAGCCAAAGTAAAAGAAAACCTTACACCCTGAGGAATACTCCATATGATCAAGACTTGGAGGTGTATACTCCACCGGAGGTTGAAGAAAAGCGGAGGCGGGAAAAGTTCAAAAATGTCGGATTCTATGATCAGAACGATGAGTTTGTGAGATACGATGGACTTGAACGGCAGTCAGATTTCCCGGAGATGGTAAAGTCGGGAAAAGAGAAGGATAATGTGTTTAATGCCAATTATGGATTAATCGATTATCTCAATAAAGATAAAAGAGATGTAATGAAAGCAGCGAATACAAACTTCACTTATATGACAGACACAGAAAAAGACCTGTACTATTATCTCAATGCAAAATATGGGGCGAAAGCAGCCTCGAACTATGTTGAATCGATTAACAAGGAATTAAACAGAAGGAGCGCAGAATATGCAACCGCTCAGGCGCAGAAACTGGGCAAGGAGCATCCGGTTTTAGGAACGGTAGCGGATACCGCATTTGCAGTGGCGGGAAGCGGCGCTTATCCGTGGATTATCGCAAAAACAGTAGCGGGTAAAAACGGAGTTGACCCGAATGATCCAGCATTTGGGGCTGACATACTAAATTCCGGCATACGAGCAGGAATGAGCGAAAATGAAACGCTCAAAACCTTAATTCCAAATGAGGGAGCGCGCAATTTTGCCATAGGAATAGGTCTTTCTATGGCGGAAAATATTGGTAGATTACCCATGGGGTATCTGGACTTGGGCGTTGCTGCGGGAAGCGCTGGACTTTCGGCCACGAGAGAAGCAACGGAGCGCGGAGGCACAGCAAATCAAGCAATCGCCTATGGAGCCGCAAACGCAGCGGCAGAAGCCTTCTTTGAAAAGTTTTCTCTCGAAAATTTGAAATCGTTAAAAGCAACTCCGGGTCAGGGGGTGAAGATTTTCCTTAGAAATATGGGAAAACAGGCTCTCACGGAAGGATCAGAAGAGGTATTCACGGAAATTGCCAATACGATATCTGATCAAGCTATTATGCGTGAATTATCAAATTATAATCTGGAACTGGAATATTACAAGAGCCAGGGAATGAGTGAGGAGGAGGCGAAACAGAAGGCTTTTAGCACATTTTTAAGTAATGTAGCCTTGGCCGGAGCTGGCGGCGCAGCATCGGGTGGACTCATGGGCGCAGGGGGGCAGCTCTTAGGAAACTATGAACTTAGTCAATATGGAAAGAGCATAGACCAGGATTATCGCGAGTATGCCCAGGGAATAGATACCAGCCGGGAGAGCTACACAACGGACGAGGATTACCAAAAGGCCGTAGAACTTCAACGGCTTGCAGAAGAATATGCTGCCAGGCAGGCCGACAAAGAAATGATCTCAAATAGAGATAAGGCGGAGTATGAAATTGCGTTTGAAAATTTCCAGAATGACGTGATCCAACACATGCAGGTATCGGAAAGTACAGAGAATGCACCAGATCAAGAAACCACGGGAGAAACTATAGCCAGAGAGGACACAGCGCCCCAGAATCAACCGGAACAACCGCAGGCAAGGGAGATTGCACCTGTAGCGCAGAAACCGGATAGCGTGCCGTATAATGCGCCAGAATCCAATACAAGCGCGTTAGACGAATGGGCAAAACCGTTCGGAGCCGAAGGCCGGGAATCCTTCAGGACTGTATACGACGGAGAGACTGACATGGGGGCTTATTACCGTGCATTTGGCCGCGCCTATAACATTGGACGATACAACATGCAGCCCACACCGCAGCAGCAGGCAGAGGCAGCGGTGATTCTTGGTACAGATGGATTTTCGGAAGCTTTCAAAGCCGGAGTACACGACTGCCACGAAATTGGATATGACCGGAAAACCGGATCGCTCAACGGAATGGTGAAGGGAGCGCCGAAAGAAGGCGGACTTGGGACTGTTGCCCAGAGCGCGACGGAAGCGCAAAAAAAGGTTGCGACGCACATCGGAAAACTCACTGGCCTCCAAATAGACCTCGTAGATGGGCTAGGCAATCAAAATGCCGCGGCCTCTTACTCCAAAGGCAAGATCACCTTGTCAGTGAACAGCAGCGATTTTATGGGTTCGGCCTCGCACGAGCTGACACATTACATCAAGGACTATGCGCCGGATGCCTATCAGGTATATACGGACCACGCGGTACGGGCTATAATGGAGTCCAAGGGCACCGATCTTGAAACAGTTATCAATGACTACATAACCGCGTATGAACAGCAGACCGGCCAGCAGTTGAGCCGGGAAGAAGCCGTTGATGAGATCGTAGCAGACGCAACGCAAAAATTCCTGAATGATCCTGATTTCATCAGCCGGGCGATCAAGGAAGATTCGACCATCGGCCAGAGAATTATAGATTTCCTGACCGACGTAATCGACGCCATTAAGGAATTGGTTAAGACGGGGAGCACCAGGAGAGCGGCCAAGGCCCTGGAAGAGAATCTACAATATTTTAAGCGCTGCCGTCAGGAGTGGATGACCGGCCTGGACGAAGCGGGAGCACGCTATAAAGCGGGCTGGGAAGTTGATGAAAAAGCGGGAGAAAAATACAAGATCGAAAAGCCGGATCAGATAACAGATGAAAATATCAACGAGAACTACGAAAGGGTTCGGAACATGGACCCGGTAGCAGAGCTGACAGGAGAAGAATTTGCGAAAGGCGATAAGGATCTTATATCCCAAGTAACCGACTATTATAACTCGATTGGCAAAGTACATAACGATGTAGTTGGGGACATATACCTAACGAAAGAAAGTGCTAAGGATGATATAGCACATGGAGTAGGCCGCTTGAAAGCAATTACGTTCGCAGCGGTTCCGGAGGTTTTGAAAAACGGGCATGTGTTAGATTTTCAAAAAAATTGGAAGGAGAGAAAATACGATACCGTTGTAATTGGTGCTCCAATTGCCGTGTCAGATGGAAAATATGCTGGGGACTATTACGAAATTGCGATTGTGAAAGTGGCTGAGGATAATAAAATGTATGTGCATGAAGTATATGCGCAAAAGATAAAGGAGTCGCTTTCGTTCAAGACTCCGTCCTTCCCACAAAGTGGTTCACGAAGCGAAAGCGCTCCTTCATCTATCTATAGTATATTCAAAAAACTGCTGAATGTCAATGAGGCTGGAACGGAAAATCAAGCAGATATAAGATTCCAACTTGAAGATGTAGATAACGTCGATGCCCGTGCGCTCCAGCAGGAAAACCAAACCCTGCGGGAGGCCAACGAACTGCTGCGGAGGGAGCTTGAACTGACCGGCAAGACGGAGCCGCGTCTGAGCGACGTCAAGAAGGTAGCCACGGAGGTATTAAGACAGTATAACAGCGAATACAGGCATGAAACCCTCACAAATAACCTGGTGAGGCTGTATGAATATCTGCGTAGCGCGGATCAGGTAGATATGGCGCAGGCTGCGGAGCTGGCCGCAAGCATCGCCAAAAGCGTCCTTAAAAAAGCAAAATCCACATCCGAGTATGCGCAGCAGTACCAGGACTTGCGGAAACAGATCAGGGATACCAAGATCAAAATTACGGACCAGGATAAAGCCGATCTGATGAGGATGGGAGGCTATAACAACTTCCGCAAACAGTATTTCGGCAAGATGAAGCTGGGAAACGACGGAATATCGATTGACGCCTTCTACCAGGAATTGGCAGACCAGCATCCGGAATTGTTCGACGCCAACGTCACGCATCCGGCGGATCAGCTCATGACGGTAGCAACTGCTATTGACACCATGACCGCCCAGGTAGATAACCCATACGGCGCGGACCTGGATGAGATGTCTTACATTGTAGGCCAGGAGATTCTACAGGCATATTCCAGGGTGCGGGAAGTTCCGGCCACGTTCGCGGACAAAAAAGCCGCAGAGCTTCAGCGGGTGCGTCGGGACTATAATAAGAAGATGTCAGAATACAAGAACGACCTGAAAAAGAAGTATGATCAGGCGTTGAAAGAGGTATGGAGGGAGAACAGCTCTAAGATCGAGGAGCTGGCGAAGGAATACCGTGAGCTTAAGGACGCTCGTATGGTAGACCGCGCAGAATACCGCATCAAAATGGAGCGGCTGCGCAACGACAAAAACTTGGCGCTGGCCGCCATGCAGCAGCGGCACCGTGAACAGCTCCAGCAGCGCAGGGACAGCCTGCGGGCCAGGGAAGCCAAAAAGCGTATTATCAAGGACACACGAGAAATGCATCGATGGCTGACAGAACCCAATGACAAGAAGCATGTACCGGAAAGCCTGAGAACCCCGGTGGCGCAGTTTCTCCTCAGCATAGATTTCAGTTCCGATTGGACTGATGAGAACGGAGGCCCAGCGCAGCGAACGATTGTCTGGAAGGACATAAGCAAACAACTAAATAATATCGTCGAAGCTGGTGGAGTCGTTCAGGAACCGGGAGAACAGCGGATTCTTAACGTCGATCCAGCCCTTCCCGAGAAAATCAACGAGCTTGCAGATAAAGTAAAACTTCTCCCGCGTCTGGATGAACTGGACGCGAACCAACTGGAGAGGTTGCAGGAAAGCGTCACGGCCATGAAAAAACTGATCCAAGACGCGAATCAGATGATCAGTAACGCCAATTACAGGAGCGTTGAAACCGCGGCCACAAGCTTCCTGTCGGATGTCAGCAAGAAGAAAGACGCGGTTGAATTTTCGGAAAATTCCTATGTGGGAAAAGGGAAGAACATGTTTCAAAATGACCTCCTGGACTCTAACAGCGCCTTCTACCGCATGGGGCCGGTAATGCGATCCATCTACCAGGAGATCAGAGATGCAGAGGATAGGCACACCGCCAACCTGGTAACTATGGAGCGATATTTTCGCGATACCTGCCAGGAGCTTGGGATCACAAAAGAGGAGCTGCGGGAATGGACCGGCCCGAAAGCCAAACAAATGACCTTCATAGTAGACGGGAAAGCTGTAAAAATGACAGCAGCCCAGCTCATGACTCTCTATGAATTGGACAAGCGTGGACAGGCAAAAAAGCACATATACAGCAAGGGTGGAGGAATCATTCCGGCGGAGCTGATCCAACAGAAGGACAGCGACAACGGAAAAACGAAAACCTCCGTCCTGGGACGCATGAATCCAAAGCCTAAACCGGTGCGGGTAACAGAGCAGGACGTGCAGAGGATCACCAGTGTTCTTACACCGAAGCAGATTGCATTTGCGGACAAATTGCAATTCTTCCTTGGACACGTAACGTCTGAGTGGGGAAATGAGACATCGATGAAAATGTACGGATACAAAAAGTTCACGGCGCAAAATTATTTTCCGATTGAAGTGTATGACAACGCTATCCACAAAGACACGGTTGACGTGGGCATGAATGCGCTTGCAAGCATCAAAAACATCGGCGCAGCCAAAGCAACCAGCGAGAAAGCCGGAAATGCCCTGGTCCTGAATGATATTATGGACGTGTATATCAAGCACTCGAACCAGATGAGCATCTATAACGCCATGCTGGCGCCGCTATCGGATTTCCAGAAAGTCTATAATTACAAATCTGGGGAGGCCGGAAATGTAAAAGAAGAAATCGAACGAGCGTGGGGGAAGGGAGGAGCCAAATATCTTGACACGCTGATCAAGGACATCAATGGAAGGGTGGACAACCCTGACCCTGGAATGTACGGAAAACTAATGCAGAACATGAAAGCGGCGGCGGTCGCGGGTAACCTGCGCGTTGCAATCCAGCAGCCTACGGCAATGGTCAGAGCTGCGGCAGAGCTGTCCCTGATGGACCTGGGGAAAGGTGCGGTCACAAAATCGCCCACTCTGAGCAGGAAAGAGCAGTGGGCCGTCATGTGTAAGTACGCCCCGATCACGCAGTGGAAAGACTGGGGATTCTTCAAGATGGACGTCTCGAGGTCTATGCGAGATGTATTGATGGGGCCGGAATCCAAAAAGCAATCCTTTGTGGACAAGACCATGTGGTTAGCAGCAAAAGGTGATGAATGGGCCTGGAGACGCATGTGGAACGCCTGCGAATATGAAGTCATGAGGAGCAATCCAGAATTGGAGCCTGGGAGTGATGCCTATTACCGAAAAGTCGGGAGCCGGTTCTCGACAGTGATTGACAAAACCCAGGTGGTGGACTCCGTGCTGCACCGGACGCAGATCATGCGCAACTCGGATGGACTTGTTAAGATGTCCGTCGCATTCATGAACGAGCCACTTAAAAGTTATAACATGGTTTACCGGGCTTTTGTGGATGCCCAGGAGAGCGGAAACTATAAGGCCGTAAGAACCGCGGCGGTAATATATGCTGCGAATGCGATCACGACGGCCCTGGCGGCATCCCTGATCGATATGATACGGGATGATGATAAGGACAAGAAATTGTGGGAGAAATACCTGAATGCCCTGATGGGGAATGCCGTTGACGGACTGAATCCACTCAACATGATCCCGCTCGTGAAAGATATCTGGTCCATTTTCCAGGGCTATTCCACGAAACGTACCGATTTAAGCGGAATTGAGGACATCGAGAGAGTAACCGGAAAGTGGGTGCAATATTTCCAGGGAGACAGCAAGTATACAATCCCATATCTTCTCATGGAAACCATGGACTCGACAAGCATCATAACGGGGATACCGGTCAGAAGCTTGAACCGGGATATCACAAAACCGCTGATAAGATCGCTATACAGTGTTTTGGACGGAGACGAATACCGCGCAATGAAACTGAAACATGATATAGGAAGCGAGAAGAACCTGGGATACTATGCCGAAATGATGGTAGACGCCATGCTTGCAGGGGATAGTGCGAAGATGGAGCAGATCAAGGCGGACATGCTGGAGGCCGGCCTGGAAAAAGAAGATATTTCGAGTAGATACGACTCAAAATATAAGGAATATCTGAAAGATAATGTTCCTGAAATCGAGGAGGCGGCACAGGCCAGAATCGACGGGAATCCGGAGGAATACAAGCGCCTGTATGATGATCTTGTTGCTGCCGGTTACGATCCCTCATACGTCAAAAAGGCAATCGACACAGCCACGAATAAGCTGAGATCAGGCGCAGAGGAAAGCGAGGAGGGAACAGAAGAGAATAAGGAAGAGGAACCAAAGGTCGAGAGCATATACTCAACCTATGACCTGCTGTCGGGGGTTGAACAGGTGTCAAACACGACACAGAGCCTAAAGGCATTTGGCGTGGTGGCGGAGGACATGTACCAGGCCAAACTCAGCAATGGAAAAAAGAAGAGCGAGGCCATTGGAGAAATCAAGTCTCTGATCACCAAAGCGTACAAGAAGCAATGGATTGAGGCATACCAGCGAAAAGACAAAGCCACGTACCAGGCAATCCAAAATAAACTGAAATATCTCAAAATCGGAGGTGTAACAATATATGGAAATAGCGATTGGGAAAACTGGCTAAAAGAAGCTAAAAAGTCAGAAAAAAAGAAGTAAAATCTTGACAATTTCTGCCCTGGCTGGTATTATGTTGACATAGCATTTGCTATCAGGCATATTGCCTGTTCAGGGGTTTTCCTCTGTGAATTGAAACATGTAGTTTAGTATTTATGCAGTGGCTAATACTACAGGAAAAAGCGCTTGAAGTAATTCCGGCGCTTTTTTTGTTGCTGTCTGATGGCATTTTCAGCGGACAAAAAATCTTGACAATTCCCGTCCGGGTTGATATTATATTGATATGGCATTTGCTATTGGGCATACGCCCGTTCAGGGGTTTTCCCCTGTGAATTGAAATCTATTTTTTAAAGTTTCAGAAACGGAAAGCGCTTAGAGTATTCTAAGCGCTTTTTGTGTAGAAGCGACAAATATTTCTTGCAAATAAAAATATTAATACGTTTAAGTATTATTGCACAAAACATAAGTTAAAATTTGTGCAATATTTCTGTTTACAATAATACGCAAAAGTATTAATATATAGATATAAGATATCAGCGGAGGTAATCAATATGAGTAAGATTTGGGGAATCAGATACGATGACAGAGATTACAATATTGGCGACGAGATCACACCAAGCCACAAGTACGATCTTGGAGTTGATACCGGGGAAGAGCTTTCCGGCACTTCGGCTATTATGGTATCTGATGAATCCGACTTCCTTGAATACCTCGATGGCGAATTAGAAGCGGATTGTGGAGAACTGGACCGCTACAATGAAGCGCTCAACGCCAGTTACAACGGCACCCATGTATACCTCGTTATGATCGACTCCTCTTGGGGTTGGGAGTACGGAGAGGACGAGCACGAGATTGTTATGCGTGGCCCGGAGGTCGTGCGCAAGATAAGATAGGGAGGTAAGAAAATGATGTATAAGGATCTTCTGGAACTGTATGACAAGTTGGAACCGTATAACGTGGTGGCTCCACCAGCTCACACAACTATTACGCCCAAGATCGGCGTATTGCTTGATCCTAACGGGAATTTTATGGGGGCCACGTATGTGAATGAGACAGCAATTGTCCCTTGCACAGAAAAGTCGGAATATCGTACCTCTGGCCCTTATCCGCACCTGATCCATGATAACTTGTCATATGTCGGGAACCTTCCGGGATATGAGAGTCGTTTTGAGTTATACATCTCGCAATTGGAGGATTATGTAGCGCATGTAGATGATCCATTGGCCCGCGCGGTATGTGAGCACGTGAAAACTGGTATGCTCCTTGCGGAGATTCAGCCAATCATAAGTGCGATCAAGTTGGCAATCTCCGCAGATAAGATACCGATTGTTTTCGGCATTCCCGGCCTGAAAACTACAGTGAGTCAATCGTGGACTGAATACTACGTCAATCAGCTTCCGATCAATGGAGTATGCGCTATTACCGGTGAACCGGCATATATCCCGGAGGGATATCCCAAAAATCTGAGAAAGCAAGGGGACATGGCAAAACTGTTCCAGTTAAACTCGAAAAAGGCGATTAGTTATGCCCCTATCTGTGCGCCTGGATATATCGCAAGTCAGAAAATATGTCATACGCTCCAGTGGCTCACATCTGCGCCAGATATTACAGTTGGAAACGATGAGGGGCCGCTGTATAATTACATTCCACTGAAAGAATATGCGGAGCTTCATGATGTTAACCCGGCGAATGTCCGGCAGAAAATTTTGCGTGGTACCCTACCTGCGAAAAAGATAGGTTCTGAATGGTTTCTGGATATCAACACGCCGTATACAGACGCGCGTAGAAAAGAGGGAGAATAGTGATTTAACTGAGTCCAAAAATGAAGTATTACTCTATTCTGGGAAGATAAAATATAACGATGAAATCAGCGTTCCAAACTTACACAAGTATAAGTTGTTCCATCTCGGGGATAACCAAAATGAACTTTATGGGTGTGATGTGGGTGGTGTTGTTGGAAACGTATTAGAGTTTAATTTATCAGGCCAAGTATCAGGACGAGCCGTATTTTCATCAATTAAATTTCACATAATCAAAGCCAATACCCTGAAAGTGATTTTTAATATACAAGTTAATGTTACCGCTGACAATGCTATAGAGTATGTTAGCTTGGAAAGAGAGAGTCAAATAACGTTATGGGGAGTGCCTTTAATCTAATTGATCATTTTGCAATCGCGATCCAGAACACAGACAACTCAGAGGCAGAAGTGCCGTTATAGACTACACCAGTTACCTTTTGTGTGTCACGGCTTAATGGCGCTGCACTGCGCAAGTCTGGGCGTGATGCTACTGCACTCATAACCACCTCAGGATATTTCGAAAACGGTTTTGGGAAATTCACCGTAAATTCAGTCGTGCCGTTTGCAGCAGCGTTGACTGTTGCAATTCCAGATTGTATATCAGCACCTGTAACATAACTGGCCCAATCAGTCCACACCGATCCATTATATCGCCTGGTGTGTGTACGATCATAGACCGTTATGCGCTGGATCACGTACCCAGTTGTTACGATAACCTCCAAATTACCGGCTACGCTACCGGGTGAGTTGAGAATTGATGGCTCCCCATTGAAACGATATATACCAGGACTTCTATAATTATTGAAATCACCAGTAACGGCTCCACGATCAACCACTAAATCACTATATTGAAGAATAATAACCATAAGCCTATATGCGCGTATACCTACGGGCCGCCCATGGCCGTTGCGCCCCTTAACATGGTGCGCAGGGTGGCGGAGTACGCCCTGACGCAGATTCCCAAAGAGAAGATCATCCTGGGAATTCCCAATTACGGCTACGACTGGCCGCTGCCCTATGTGCGGGGCACCACCAAGGCCCGGACCATCGGCAACGTGGAGGCCGTGCAGTTAGCCATCTCCCATGGGGCGTCGATCCGGTTTGACGAGCAGGCCCAGTCCCCCTATTTCCACTACGCCCAGAACGGCGTCCGGCACGAGGTGTGGTTTGAGGACGTGCGAAGCTACCGGGCCAAGTTCGCGCTGATCCGGGAGCTGGGGTTAAAGGGGGTGGGGTATTGGCAGATGATGCAGTTGTTCCGCGCCGGTCTCATGCTCATGGCCGATACCTTTGAAATCGTGAAAGAAGTTTAAGAAAAATGAAATTTTGGGGCTGGTATCTGGTAATATTCAGAATCATATAGTACAATGAACGTAACTGTGAGGAGACGAAAGGGTTGCCTGCGGCACAGTGACAGAATTTGTAGTTTACCATAGATCAACAGAACAGCGAGGATGATTCCATGAAACGAGAAAATATGATTTGGAGCGAACGAAAGAGAAACGCCCTGGGCCTGCCCTGGACGTTCACTGTGTACGGCCTGGCGGAGGACCGCCTCTTTGTGAAATCCGGCGTGCTGACGGTTCATGAGGACGAGGTGAGACTTTACCGGATTCTGGACCTGACCCTGAGCCGCAGCCTGTGGCAGCGTATGCTGGGCCTGGGGACCATCCACGTGGTCAGCAGCGACAAGACCCTGAAGAATTTTGACATCACCAACATCCGTCGCAGCGCCGACGTGATGGAGCAGATTTCCGAGCTGGTGGAGAAGGAGCGGGACCGCAAGCGGGTGGCCTCCAGAGAGTTCATGAGCGGCGGATATGACGACGACGGACAGGATGATGACGGTTACGACGACGATTTAAACCAGTGATCTCGCGGGAGAGCGGGGATGGGGACGCATGTGCGCCCGACCGGGGTACGGGGCCGCGCCCGGCGGGAGAGCGGAGATAAAGCGGCGCATCCCGCCCGGAACGCTGCGCCGCCGCGTCCCGGACAAGCCGGGAAACCCGCTTAAAACCGTGTTTTCATCGCTGTTTTCACAGCTTTGCTGAAAAAATTTCGCATATTCCATAAATCCGAGATCAAGAAAAATCGGGGACCGGTGGGGGAAATCCGCCGGTTCCCATATTTTTGGAAATGGCATCGGGAATCTGTGCAAAATATGACCGGAAACACGGACGAATCTGGAACTATTGCACAAGAAAATTCGACATAAATGGACAAATCTTCCATGAAATGAAATTTGACAACTCTGCTTAATCGTGATATAAGTATTCCAACGGCAAACAAACAGCCGGCGGCCCGGTTCATGTGACCGGGTTTACCAAAAAAGGAGTTTTGAATATGAAACAGAGAAGAATCATGTTACCGTCATTGGCCGAGGCAAAACGTTTTGTCGAGGAGGCCACCAGGTGTGACTTTGATATCGATGTTTTCTATAACCGGATTATTATTGATGCAAAGTCCATCCTGGGAGTGCTGAGCCTGGACCTGACCCGTATTCTGACCGTACAGTTTAACGGCGACAGTGCGGAATTTGAGGCATACCTCGAGACCATTGACCCTCAGAATGCGACTGCAGTGGCATAACTGAATTGAAAACCAACGCTTGAACGAGCAGGACAGGGCGGATTGTGAACGTGTGTTTGCAATCCGCCCTGTTTTGTGTTATCATGAAAGGACGGCATAAATGCAAGAATTGTGAGGAGGCCCGCTGTGGAGGAGAGATCGCTGTCAGTCATTCGAATATCGGTGCGCAATCTGGTGGAGTTCGTCCTCAGGAGCGGAGACCTGGACAACCGCCGGACCGCCGGAGCCAAGAAGGAGGCCATGCAGGCGGGCGGACGCCTGCACCGCAAGATTCAGAAGCGCATGGGCAGTGAGTACCGGGCCGAGGTGAGCTTAAAGCACACCGTGGACGAGGAGGAGTTTAAGCTTCTGGTGGAAGGGCGGGCCGACGGCGTGATCGAGGAGGCGGCCGGCTGTGTGATTGACGAGATCAAGTGCATTTATATGGATTTAAAATACCTGGAGGATGCGGACCCGGTCCACTTGGCCCAGGCCAAGTGCTACGCTTACTTCCTGGCCTGCGACCGGGAGCTTGCCGCCATGGGCGTGCAGATCACCTACTGCAACATCGAGTCCGAGGAGGTGCGGCGGTTCCGCTTCGACTACTCCTTTGAGGAGCTTGAGGAGTGGTTTCTGGGATTGGTCCACGAGTACGTGAAGTGGGCCAGGTTCCAGTATCTCCACGGGCTCAGGCGGCAGCAGTCCCTGAAGGATTTGCAGTTCCCCTACGCCTACCGGGATGGTCAGAAGGGGCTGGCCGCTGCGGTTTACCGCAGCATCGACCAGGGACGAAACCTGTTCATCCAGGCGCCCACCGGCGTGGGCAAGACCTTGTCCACCGTATTTCCCAGCCTCAAGGCAATGGGGGAAGGCTCGGGGGATAAATTGTTCTATCTGACGGCCAAGAGCATCACCCGCAGCGTGGCCGAGGACGCCTTTCGGGTGATGCGGGATCTGCAGCAGCTCTATTTCACCACCGTGACCATCACGGCAAAGGAAAAGCTGTGCGTCCTGGACAAGCCGGACTGCAACCCGGAGACCTGTCCGGTGGCCAAGGGGCACTACGACCGGGTGAACGACGCGGTGTACGACATTCTCCACGAGGAGATGGGGATCACCCGGGAGCTGGTGCTGGAGTACGCAAAGCGCCACAACGTGTGTCCCTTTGAGTTCTGCCTGGATATCACCAACTGGGCGGACGGCATCATCTGCGACTACAATTACGTGTTCGACCCCAATGTGCGGCTCAAACGGTATTTTGCCGAAGGCAGCACGCCGGGAGAGTACCTGTTCCTGGTGGACGAGGCCCACAACCTGGTGCCCCGGGCCAGGGAGATGTTCAGCGCCGGCCTGCTGAAGGAGGATTTTCTGCTGGTCAAGCGGATTTTAAAGGGCAAGGACGGAGCGGAGCGCACGGTGCGCCAGCTGGAGCGGTGCAATAAGGAACTGTTGAATTTAAAGCGGGCCTTTGCGGCTGAGGAGGGCGGCGAGGAGGGAGTGCGGCAGCGCTCCGTGCTGGGAAGGGACTACCAGCTTCTGGAGGACGTGAACCTGCTGTATCTGGAGCTGTCCGGTTTGTTCAGCGAGCTGGAAGCCTTTATGAACGAACACCTGGAATTCGGGGACCGGGATCTGGTGCTGGACTTCTATTTCCAGGTGCGGGACTTTCTCTACGTCCACGACCGGCTGGACGATAACTACCGGATCTATTCCTGGCTGCTGGAGGACGGCAGCTTTCTGGTTAAGCTGATGTGCATAAATCCTTCGGTGAACCTGCGGGAATGCCTGGACCAGGGCCGCTCCACCCTGTTTTTCTCCGCCACCCTGCTGCCGATCCAGTATTACAAGGAGCTGCTCAGCGGGGACCAGTCGGAGTACGCGGTCTACGCCAACTCGCCCTTTGATTCGGAAAACCGCCTGATTGTGGCCGCCTCCGACGTCAGCAGCATCTACCGCCGCAGGAACCGCCGGGAATACGAGCGGGTGGCCGGTTACATCGTGGAGATCGTGGGCGCGAGAAAGGGGAATTACATGGTGTTCTGCCCCTCCTACCAGTACCTCCACGCCGTGGAGGAGGTGTTTGTGCAGCTGGAAGAGCGGGGGGAGCTTCCCTTTGCCTGGATCTCCCAGTCCAGCCACATGCGGGAGGAGGAGCGGGAGGAATTTCTGGCGCGGTTCGCCAGGCCGGGCGACGGGAGGTCCCTGGCGGCGCTCTGCGTGATGGGGGGGATTTTTTCCGAGGGAATCGACTTGAAAGAAGAGCAGCTCATCGGGGCCATTGTGATCGGCACCGGGCTGCCTCAGGTGAACGTGGAGCAGGAGATCCTGCGGGAATATTTCGACGAGCACGGCGGCCAGGGCTTTTCCTACGCCTACCAGTACCCGGGCATGAACAAAGTGATGCAGGCGGCCGGCCGGGTGATCCGCACGGCCACGGACCAGGGCGTGATCGCCCTGTTGGACGACCGCTTTCTGAAATCCGACTACCAGGCCCTGTTTCCCAGGGAGTGGGAGCGTTACACCGTGGTTAACCGGCGCAACGTGCGCCGGGCGGTCGCTGATTTCTGGGAACATCTGGGAAATGAAACGCCCGGCGCTCCGAAAGACGATCTGCGTACCGATCTGCAAACGCCCTAAAGCAGTTCCATAAATTGTCTGGCGGCCTGGGAAACGGGCAGACTCTCGTTGTAGGCCACTACCATCTGGCGGGTGGGAAGGCTCTCGGTGAGCTCCAGGATGAACAGGTCCGGGTCGTCCTTCGGGATACAGAAGTCCGGAACAAAGGCGATGCCAAGGCCGATGCGGGCCAGGTCGATCAGCAGGTCGTTGCTGGACAGCTCGATCTCAGGCACCAGGTCCAGCTGGCTCTTCTGGAAGATCTGGTGGAGGAATTCGCTGGTGGTGCTCTTGCGGTCCAGCATCATGATGGGGTAGTCTAAAAGCTCGTCCAGGGAGATGGGACGCCCCGTGAGGGGGAATGCCGCCGCGTTTGCCACGAACACATCGGAGAACTCGTTGATTACCCGGATATTTAAATTGCCGGTCAGGGCGGAGTTGGGATAGTTGGTCACGATAAAATCCGCCTGTCCGTTTTCCAGGAAACGGGCGCACTCGATGGAGGTCTGGTTGGTGACCTTTATGTGGATGCCTGGGTATTCCTTGTGAAACTGATTCAGATAGGGAACCAGGTAGTAGCGGCATATGGTGTCGCTGGCGCCGATGCGCAGCTGCCCGCCGTTTAAGGTGTGGGCCTCTAAAAGCTGATTTTCGCCCTTGCGGATCAGATTCATGGCGGGCTCCACGTGCTTTAACAGAATCTCGCCTTCTGGGGTGAGCTGAACCTTTTTCGTGCTGCGGATGAAAAGGGGCTGACTCAGCTTCTTTTCCAGCACCTTGATGGACTGGCTGACCGCGGACTGGGAGATAAACAGCTGCTTGGAGGCTTCCGAGAAGCTGAGTGTGGTGGCAACGTGGTAAAATACCTTATATAGTTCATAATTGATATCCATTATTAAGCCCTCCTTATAAACTAGCTCTATATTATCACGTTTACAGAAGCTTTGTAAAGATGTTCCCATGGTATTTTCGCAAATTATGCCGGGATGCGGCGGGGGGAGGCCGGGGAGGAGGCGCCGGTCTCCGGGTTTTGGAAGATCTTGACTTATGCAGCCGCATCGATTATCCTTATTATTAGTTCAAAAGGCGGTGCGGCGAGTGTCCAAAGCGGCGGGATTCCCGTTTCTTTGGACATATTGCTGGTACTGACAATACTTACAAAGGTGGAAGAGAGATTATGGTGGAGACTGTGGTCAGCGTGGGCCTGGCCGTCCAGGAGCATTTAAAAATCCGCAAGCAGGTGATTCGCCCCCTGACCCCTACGGGAGCGGAAAAACGCTTCTGCGTGGTGACCGGCATCCATGGGGACGAGCTGGAGGGGCAGTACGTGTGTTATGAGCTGATCCGCAGGATCCGGGAGCGCATGGAGAACTTAAAAGGGGTGGTAGAGCTGTATCCGGCGTTAAATCCCCCTGGGGCTGGACTCCGTCACCCGCGGCGTTCCGGGCTTTGACCTGGATATGAACCGCACCTTCCCCGGGGAAGCGCAGACCTCCATGCCCGAACACGTGGCCCACAAGATTGTCATGGATCTGGCGGGCGCGGATCTGTGCCTGGACCTCCACGCCAGCAATATTTTCCTGCGGGAGATTCCCCAGGTGCGCATGAGTGCGGAGACCGCGGACCGCCTGCTGCCCTATGCAAGGAAGCTGAACGTGGACTTTGTCTGGGTGTACGAGGCGGCCACGGTGCTGGAATCCACCCTGGCCCACAGCCTAAACGCCATGGGTGTGCCCACCCTGGTGGTGGAGATGGGCGTGGGGATGCGCATCACGGAACAATACGTCTTTCAGCTGGTGGACGGAATCTTCGCCCTGATGAAGGAAATGGGAATCTGGGAAGGGGAGACCGCAAAGCCCAAGGAGCCCATTGTGTCCCGGGACGGGGAGGTGGGCTTTGTAAGCGCAGGCCGCCCCGGCATTTTTGCGCCCTGTGTGCGGCACTGGATCAATGTGGAGAAGGGGGAGCTGATCGGCCGTATTTTAAATCCCCTGGAGGGAACCGTGGAGGAAGAGGTGTTCTCCCCCCTTAAGGGGATGCTGTTCACGCTGCGGGAATACCCGGTGGTGTCCCCGGGTTCCCTGCTGGCCCGGGTGTTGGGAGGTGATTACCGGTGAGAAAGGAACTGATCTGGTCCCTGCCCGGCCTGTACCGGGAGGATATGGAGGTTTACGGCTACCATTTCGGCAGAGGGGACAAGGCCGCCTGCGTGGTGGGAGCCCTGAGGGGCAACGAGGTGCAGCAGATGTACGTCTGCTCCCAGCTGGTGAAGGCCCTGACCGAGCTGGAAGCTAAGGGGGCCATTGTGAACAACAATGAAATCCTGGTGATCCCCGCGGTCAATTACTATTCCATGAACATCGGCAAACGGTTCTGGGCCGCGGACAGCTCGGATATCAACCGCATGTTTCCCGGCCGCGCCGGGGGCGAAACCACGGAGCGGATCGCGGACGGCGTGTTCGCCCGGGTCCGGGAGTACAGCTACGGCGTGCAGTTCACCAGCTTTTACATGCCCGGCGAGTTCGTGCCCCACGTGCGGATGATGGAGACGGGGCGGCAGAGCCCCAGCCTGGCCAATTTATTCGGCCTGCCCTATGTGGTGATCCGCACGCCCCAGCCCTACGACACCACCACCCTGAATTACAACTGGCAGCTCTGGGACACCAGCGCATTCTCCGTGTACACCAGCGCCACGGACCGGATCGACCAGGCCAGCGCCCGCCAGGGAGTGGCCAGCGTGCTGCGCTTTCTGACCCGCATGGGTATCCTGCGCTACACCAGCCACAGCGGTTATATCGCCAGCGTGGTTCACGAGAGCGACATGACGGACGTGCTGGCGGACCGGCCGGGTATCTACTGCCAGGGCTTTGCGCCGGGCCAGGAGGTGCGCAGAGGGGATGTGCTGGCCAGCGTGGTGGATCCCCAGGTGGGGGAGACGGTGAGCCGCATTTTGTCCCCAACGGACGGCATCGTGTTTTTCGCCCACTCCTCGCCTCTGGTGATGGAGGGGACGGTTGTATTTAAAATTATCCGGCGGCTCCACGAGTAAATGCCGGAAGCAAGAGAGATCAGGAGAATCGAATATGGCACAGGATTTTTATGAAATGTATCTGGAGGAGATGGGGCAGATCGCTCCCATGAGCGCAGAGGAGGAAGCCCGGATTTTGGAGCGGACGGCCGCCGGAGAGGTTCAGGCCCGCAAGCGCCTGGTGGAGGGGAATCTGCAAAAGGTTCTCTCCATCGCCAAAGAGTACGAGGGCAGCAGGCTTCCCATGGCGGACATTGTGCAGGAGGCCAACACCGCCCTCACCCTGGCTGCGGTGGAGTACGACGGCGCCACGGAGTGGGAAGCCCTCCTGGACCAAAGAGTCCGGGAAGCGGTGGAGGAAGCCGTCCGGGAGCAGGAAGCCGAGCTGGAGGTGGAGGAGAACATGGCGGCCAGGGTCAACGCGCTGCAGATCGTTTCCCAGCATTTGGCCGGGGAACTGGGCCGGGAGGCGACCGTGACGGAGCTGGCAGAGAAGATGAAGATGACCGAGGAGGAGATTCGGGACATCATGAAGCTGGCGCTGGACGCGCTGACGGTCAGCGGAGACACGGCTGCGGCGGGAGGGGAGACGGAATGAGGCTCTACATCATACGCCATGGACAGACGGACTGGAACGTGCTTGGCAAGATCCAGGGCCGCCAGGACATCCCGTTAAATGAAACCGGCCGCCGCCAGGCTGCCTGCCTTGCAAAGGGGATGGAGCGCAGGCCGGTGTCCATGATCTTCTCCAGCCCCCAGAAGCGGGCGTTGGAGACGGCCCAGGCCATCGCGGACAGCCAGACGGCCCAGGTGACCCGGCTTCCATGGCTGGTGGAGATCGGCTACGGAACCTGGGAAGGGCGCACCGGCGAGGACATCATGACCACGGACCGGGAGCTGTACAACGCCTGGTGGGAGCACCCGGCCACGGTGGCGCCTCCGGGAGGCGAGACCTTAAATCAGGTGGACGGGCGCTGCGCTGCGGCCTGGGACTACATCAAAGAGCATATGACCGGGGACACGGCAGTGGTGGCCCACGGCGGCACCCTGGCCCATTTTATCGTGCATCTGCTGAAGGGGCAGCCGGACGCGGAGGAGATCGTGGTGGGAAACGCCAGCATCACCACCGTGGAGTACGACCCGGAGACCGGGATCTGCCGGCTGCTGGAGCTCAACGATTGCAGCCACCTGGAGGAGCTTTTGCAGTGACCCATTGCATTTAACCAGAGAAAAGCAGGCGGCTTTGCCCTTTGTGGACAAAGCCGCCTGCTTTATGTTTCGGCGCGCCCGGCGGCGCACCTTTTGAAAGCTGTGTTTACTGTTTTGCCAGCGCGTGCATCAGCTCAACCGTAGCCGGGTACAGCTTGTCGTACACCTCCTGGAAGGCCTTGTACTGTTCGTGGGCCTCAGGGTTGGGGTAGAAGGTGCAGCCGGGCTTGATGAACTTGGTCAGGGCGGCGAAGTCCTCGAAGCCCGGGTATTTCACGGCTGTTGCAGCCATCATGGCATCGCCGAAGCTGGCTCCGATGGTCACAAGGGGTGTGTTGATCTCCTTGCCGGTGACGTCGGCCACGATCTGCATCCAGTGGGGATTCTGCACGCCGCCGCCCACTGCGAAGATCTGGTCGATGTCCACGTTGTCGTGGGCTTCCATGATGCGGATCTGCTGGTTCACCGAGTAGGCCACGGACTCTAAGGCGCTGCGGTAGAGATGGGCGCGGGTGTGGGCCAGGGTCAGGCCCAGCAGGCAGCCGCAGGCCAGGGGATCGTTGATGGGGGTGCGTTCGCCTGCAAAGTAGGGCAGAGTGATCAGGCCGTCGCTTCCGGGGGCGATCTGCTCCACGCCCTCCATCATGGTCTGGTAAGCGTCCGGTCCGCCGTCCTTCTCGATGGCCAGGGCATCCGGGAACAGGTTGTCGCGATACCACTTGGTCAGGGAACCGGCGGCGTTGGTCCCGGCGGAAATGTCGCAGAGACCGGGAACGATGAATTCCTCGCGCCACAGGCGGTCGTCGTCCACCAGCTCTTTGGTGCCCAGAATCATGTAGATGGAGGAGCCGAACTGGATCATCATCTTTCCGGGGGCCACAACGCCGATGCTGATGGCCTCCGCGCCGGAGTCGTCGGTTCCTGTGATTACCGGAGTGCCCTCGGCCAGGCCGGTCTCAGCCGCGGCTTTGGCGGTGACGGTGCCTGCGATGTCGTTGGCCTCCTTGATAGCGGAGAGCTGGTCCGGACGGCAGATGGGCTTACACAGCTCGGGGTTGGGGGTTCCGTCGCTGTTGTAGAGCGGGTTAAAGCTGGCCAGTCCCAGGAAACGGTCCACCACGTACTCGCCGGTGAGCTTGGCGGTGATGAAGGTGGAGGCGGTGATGAATTTGTGGGCCCTGGCGTAGACCTCCGGCTCGTTGTTCTTGATCCAGAGGATCTTGGGCATCACGTCGGAGGAACATAAGGGGCGGCCGTACCATTTCTTGATCTGCTCTTCCCCGTAGAGTTCGGTTAAGTCCGCCATCTCCCTGGTGGCGCGGGAGTCAATTCCGTAGAGGATGGCCTTGCGCAGGGGACGGCACTCCTCGTCCACGGGCAGGCAGTCCGCTCCCAGGGCGCTGGCGCCTACGGCCAGAATGTCGTGGGGGTCCACGCCGCTGTCCGCGATCAGCTTGTTACTGATCCGGCAGAAGTCGCCCCACCAGTCCTCGTCGGCATCGTGCTCATAGTGGCCCGGCTTGGGGTTGGTCATGGCGTGCTCCGCGCTGGCGGTGGCGATGATGTTGCACTCCTGGTCGATAATCACGCCCTTGCTGGAGTTGGTGCCGGTATCGATTCCCATAAAATACTTTTTGTTATTCATAGTAACCCTCCAAATTTGTTGTTACGGTTGTATTGGCCGTCATCCCTGTTTTCCCGCCTTGCCGGGCGTTTTCCGCAGATAATAGCTGTGGAGAAACTTGATGGCGATGATCAGGCAGGCGAAGGAGACGGACAGTGTCAGGATCACGTTGGAGCCGGAAAGCCCCGCCGTGATATAGCCCACGAAACAGCAGCCCGCCACGGTCATGGCGTAGGGCAGCTGGGTGGTCACATGGTCAATGTGGTTGCATTCCGTCCCGGCGCTGGACAGGATCGTGGTGTCCGAGATGGGGGAGCAGTTATCGCCGAACACGCTGCCGGCCAGGGTGGCGGACAGGGAGACGGTGAGCAGCTGCGGGGCCAGGGCGTAGGCCACCGGCGCGATGATCGGAATCAGAATGCTGAAGGTGCCCCAGGCGGTTCCGGTGGAGAAGCTCAAAAACGCGGCGATCACGAACACGATGGCGGGCAGCAGGAAAATGGGGAAGCTGGCCTTTGCCAGGCAATCGCTGACAAATTCCGGCGTCTGCAAAATGTCGCGGCACACGGAGCCGATGGTCCAGGCCAGAAACAGGATGCAGCAGGCCGGAATCATGGTCTTGAAGCCCTCGGTGACGCCGTTCATAAACTGGCGGAAGGTCATGAGCCCTCTGGGCACGAACATGACGAGAGCCGCAGCCAGGGCTCCGAACCCTCCCCATACCAGGGATTTTGAGGTCTCGCAGCTGCCGAAGGCGCTGCCTAAGTTCATGTAGGACTCACCGCCCGGAACGAAGAAACCGCCGGTGTGGAGCATGGCCGCGATGGCGAAGAAGATCAGGAGCACGATGGGTAAAAGCATATCCGCCACCGTGCCGCGGTCGGAGGATTCCGAGAGCATCTCGTTCTCCGATTTCACGGCGCCTAAGTATCCCCTGGCGGCCATGGCCTCCGCATCCACCATAGGGCCGTAGTCGAGACCGGTCAGAATGATGATGAAGATCATGGCAATGGACAGCAGGGCGTAAAGATTTAAAGGAATCGTGGAGAGGAATACCTCAAATCCGTTTTGGTAGTAGCCTGTGGCCTCCAGGTTGCTGCCCACTGCGGCTGCCCAGGAAGAGATGGGTGCGATGATGCACACGGGCGCTGCGGTACAGTCGATGATATAGGCCAGTTTGGCGCGGCTCACCTTGTATTTGTCGGTCAGCGGTTTCATGACGGTTCCCACGGTCAGGCAGTTGAAATAGTCGTCGATGAAAATGACGATGCCGAGCAGCGCGGTGGCCAGCAGAGAGAGCCGTTTGGACTTGATTTTGGTCGCAGCCCATTTCCCGTAGGCCTTGGAGCCTCCGGCCATGGAGATCACAAATACCAGGCCTCCCAACATGCAGACAAAGAGGATGATGTACAGGTCCGCGCTGCCCACCATCAGGTCAAATGCGGTGCCCACTGTGCCTGCGATGGGGTTGAGCCCCATGCCCATGGAGTAGATAAAGGTTCCGGCCATGATGCCGACGAGCAGTGACGATACAACTTCTTTTGATACAAGCGCCAGAGCGATTGCCAGTACGGGCGGTACGAGAGAGAGCCACCCAGCGTAATATGGTTCCACGATTCCAATCTCCTTTAATTCCTGATCTTAGTTTTGCTAATTTGTGGGGTAAACCACGCGGCCGTTCACGAGGGTCATAAAGACCTTCATTCCGCGGGCCTTTGCCGGGTCGACATCGAACAGATTTCCGTCCAGAACGGCGATGTCCGCCAGCTTTCCGGCTTCCAGGGTGCCAAGCTCCTGCTCGCGGCCCAGATTATACTGTCCGCCGCTTGTCCAGGCCTTTAACAGCTCGGCAACGGTCAGAGTGTTTTCCTTATTAAAAGGTTCGCCGCCCTCGGGGAACAGGCCGCCCACGGTGTGGTAAACGGATTCCGGGATATCGTCGTAGAGCAGGGGCAGGTCGGTGCCGCAGGAGATCGTCACGCCGCTGTCCGCCATTTTCCGGCGGTTCCAGTAAAAACGTCCGCGGTCCATGCCGATTTTTTCCTCGATCATGGCGATTTTGCCGGCGCGGTCCGCGATGGACATGATCTGCGGATAGACCTCCGCGATGATGCCAAGACGGCCCATGCGCTCCAGGTCCGCGGGATCGGAGCACTCCAGGTCGGTGATGGCCTGGCGGTTCTTCATCTTCCCGTTCTCATCCCTCTGGCACTGCTCAAAAATATCTACGGTTTTGCCGATGGCGCCGTCGCCCTGAGCGTGCAGGGAGAAACGGAAGCCCTCCTTGTCGGCCGCTAAAGTGTCCCGCTTTAAGCCTTCCCAATCAATGTCCTTGGCGCAGCAGGTGTCGGCGCAGAGGTAGGGCTTCTTCATCTCGCCTTCCAGCTGGCTGATGGAGCCGTCGGTCATCTGGTTGTAGCCGGAGAAGGACACAAAGTCGCCCTGGAATTTGTCGCGCATGGATTTTCCGTATTCCAGATTCATAGGCGCGCCTACGGGCTGGCTCATAAAATGAACGCGGGCGGTCAGCTCCTGCCCCTGTTCCAGCTCTGCTAACGCCTCTGTGAAGCCGTAGAAGTCGTCAAAGCCCATCTCCTTCACCGAGGTGATACCCCGGGAGTTCATCATGGCCAGGTATTTCTTGAATTCCGGCACGGAATAGCTGTGATCGCTGAGAATGTAGCGGAGCAGCTTCCAGTAGCTCTCGGACCAGCAGGTGTCCGGGGTGAAGCCGTAGGCCGCGCCTGCCGCGCTGTTCATATAGCAGGTCTCCCCGCCTTCCATGAACAGGATCGCCGGTGTGGCGCCGAATTCCTGATCCAGCTTTTCCTGAGTCAGGCCGCCGAAGCCGGGTCTGACGTTCCGGGCCAGTACGGTGGCGCCGGGCTTTAACGTATTCTGGTACGCTTTGGCCGCCGACAGAACTTCCTCCTCCGTGGAGCAGCCGCCTAAGTCGGCGCCCGTGATGGTCAGAAGATAACCGGTGAAGAAACAGTGTACGTCCACGAAGCCGGGACAGATCAGGCGGTCGCCCAGCTCGTGGATCTCGGTGTTTTCCCCGGCGTACTCAGCTCCGTCCGATGGGCCGGAGGCCAGGATCCGGTTGCCTGCGACGGCCACAAAGCCGGGCTGGGGTTCCCTGCCGGAGCCGTCGAAAATGGCGTTGGAGCGCAATAAAAGGTCTGCTTTCTGCATGTGAATTCCTCCTTTGATAGATGGATAATGTGAATAAGATAAAAGATTTTTCATACCAATTCTGTGCAAATCATAACACAGACCAGCTTTAGATTCAATAAAAAAAAGCCTGTTGGCGGAAGAATTGTAAAAAAGGCCAAAAAACGGCTTGTAATTTGTGCAATATGTACATTCGATATTGAGAAGCGGTTGAAAAAGGCCGATGGTCATTGACAAGAAACAGGGATCATGGTATGCTCAAAGCGGATCGGAAAATTATGTAACATGTATAATGATAGAAGCACTTGAAACATCGGACAGAAATCGTACAGGGGTGAGGAGATGAATGAGATGAGACGGAAACTGATCGCAATGGATTTGGACGGCACGGCGGTGGACTCGGAGGGCAGACTGGCTCCGGGCGTGAAGGAAGCGATTGTGAACGCCAGGGCGGAGGGGCATATGGTCGCTTTTGTGACCGGGCGGGCGGACACGGATATGGCGGCGCTGGATTGCGGATACGAGTTCGTGGACTATCTTATATTAAATAACGGAGCGAAGCTGGTCCGCGGACACGACCGGACCGTGCTGGAGAACGAAGTCTTAAACCGGGACGAGGTGGAGAGGCTGATCCGTTTCTGTCAGGAGCGGGATATCCAGGTGTATGTGATCTGCGGCCGGGAATGCTATGCCAGCAAGCGCGGCGAGCGCCTGGAGCGCTACATGAATTCCATTGGTTGCTGTCCCCACTATTTCGAGGATATTTCCCAGGTGCCCACGGACCGGGTGGAGGGCATGACCATCCTGGGGGAGGCGGCTCCGGTGTGTTCGGCCATCAGGGAGCAGGGCTTCAACCTGCGCGCCGTGATCTCCGAGCCTTTCTGTGTGGATGTGATGAACCCGCAGGTCAACAAGTGGAATGGTCTTAAGGAACTGCTGCGCCGGATCGGGATGGAGCGGGAGGACGTGGTGGCTGTGGGCGACTACGACAACGACCTGGAGATGATTCTGCAGTCCGGGATCGGCGTTGCGGTGGGCAACGCCAGGGAGTGCGTGAAAGCCCGGGCGGATTACGTGACGGTCCGGGACAACGAGGCCGGAGCAGTGGCGGACATGATCAACGAGCTGGTGTTGGGCAGAACCTCCGGGCTCTGTCTGAAAAACGCAGTGTAGACGTTCGGATTATATAGAAGCTGAAGTGAGGGGATCCCGTAGGAGAGCGGATCGATTGATGCCGCCGTCCTGCTGGGATCCCTTTTTGGTATAAAAATTTAGGGTCCCTATTTAGCTTGTGGAGGATTAATGAGAAAAAATGGAAAAATCTATGTGCAATATGCATATAAATAAAATTCAAATATGTAGAAAATAATAAATTGACACAAGGAAGTGAATCTGCTATACTTCAAGCGGTATAAAAAACTGAATAACATATATAAGGCAAGGAGGAGAACGATGAAAGTTGCGGCAATAGGCGATAATTGCATCGACGTATACGAGCGGATCGGCAAAAAGTATCCCACCGGCAATGTAGTGGATACCGGCGTCAACATTCAGAAGCTGGGAATTCCGGTTTCCGTGATCAGCACCACCGGGTCGGACGAGAACGGCGTCTGGATGGTGGAGGCGCTGACAAAGGAAGGCCTGGATTTAAGCCACTTCAAGGTGGGGGACGGAGCCACCGCCATTACATACATGGATATGGACGGCCTTGACCGGGTTCATGGCGATTACGTGGAGGGCGTGCTGGAGAACATCGTTTTTGACGACGAGGATATCCGCTTCGCTGCGGAGCACGATCTGGTCCATACCGCGCTGTGGGGAAAGGCGGAGGACGCCCTGCCGAAGATCAAGGCGCTGTCCGGTGCGAAGATCAGCTTTGACTATGCGGACCGCCTGGACCATGAGCTGGTGGAGCAGACGCTGCCTTACGTGGATTACGGATTTTATTCCTACCACAAGGAGCGGGATCCCTTTATCGAGGGCTACTTAAAGGACAAGGTGGACCGCGGGATGAAGATCGCGGTGGCGACCTTCGGCGACAAGGGAAGCCTGGCCTACGACGGCAAGCAGTTCTACGAGGGCGGCATTTATCCGGCCAAGCTGGTGAACACCGTGGGCGCCGGGGACAGCTTCATCGCCGGTTTCCTGTACGAGATTCTCATGGGTTCGGACATTGAGAAGTGTCTGGACACCGGAGCCAGAGTGGCGGCCAAGGTTGTCAGCACCTTTAATCCCTGGGAGGATTAAATATATGAAGAAACGGATTCTTTGTTATGGGGATTCCAACACCTGGGGCTACAAGCCGGTGACCGGGGAGCGCTACGACGAGGATGAGCGCTTTACCGGGGTTCTGGCCCGGGAGCTGGGAGAGGACTACCGGGTGGTGGAGGAAGGCCTGGTGGGCCGCACCACCGTTTTCTCCGACCGGATGGAACCGGAGCGGTGCGGAATCGAGCACCTGCTGCCATTTATCCTCTCGCAGCTTCCGCTGGACTACATGGTCATTATGCTGGGCACCAACGACACCAAGACCCATTTCCATGTGAATGCTAAGGAGATCGGGTATGGGATGGAGGAGCTGATCATCAAAGCGCAGCACATCCTGCGCATCCGCGGTTCAAAGGCAAAGATCCTGCTGGTGGCGCCGGTTCCCATCTGCCCGGAGGACGACCCCATGTTCGGTCCCGAATCCGCAGAGAAGAGCGAGGAATTAGGCGGGGTGTACCGGGAGCTGGCCCGTACCTGGGACTGTCTGTACCTGGACGCCAAAACCGTGACCAGGGAAGTCGGAGGGGACAAAATCCATCTGACTGCCAACGCGCACAGCGCCCTTGGAAGGGCGATTGCAGCAATCATAAAAGAAAATGAATAAAGGGGGTAATTTACTATGAAACTCGGTATGTTTACATCCGGCTACCAGCGCAATCCGCTGGAGCACTGCTTCCAGGACGCCAAGCGTTTTGGTTATGATTTCATCGAACTCTGGGGAGGAAGACCTCATGCCTACGCGCCGGACTTAAAGGCCGGAGAGCTGGACGACGTGAAGCGCCTGATTGACAAGTACGAGATTCCGGTGCTGGGCTACACGCCGGAGCACAACGGCTATCCGTACAACTTCATGATCGGCAGCGAGCTTCAGAGAAGAGACGCGGTGGAATACTTAAAGCTCAGCCTGGATATGGCCAAGGAGCTGGGATCGGACTATATGCTGATCTCTCCGGCCCACGCGGGATACGAGACCACCTACGAGGAGATCTGGAACCGTATGGAAAAGACCGTCCGGGAGCTGGGCGACCACGCTGAGAAGGTGGGCGTGAAGCTGGTGGTGGAGACGCTGACTCCCTACGAGAGCAACGCGTTCAAGAGCGCCAACGACGCGGTGGAGCTGTTCAAACGTGTGAATTCCCCCTACGTGGTGGGGATGGTTGACATCGTTCCGCCCTTCGTGCAGCACGAGAGCATCATGGCGTACTTAAGCAAGCTGGGCGATAAGATGTACCACATGCACATCATCGACGGCGACCAGGGCACGGACAGCCATATTGTTCCGGGCGAGGGATCCATCCCGCTGCCTGAGCTGTTCAAGGAGTTAAAGGAAGCGGGCTATGAGCGGACCGCAACCCTGGAGTTGGTGACCGGCTACATCAACGAGCCGCGCCTGTACGCCAGAAGGGCCATCGACCGGGCCAGAGAGTACATGAAAGAGGCCGGCTTTTAGTTTCATACAATAACAGTACAGCTTGGAAGGGAGACATACGATGTTTATTGATATTCACGTGCATCCGGCCTTTTATGATCCCATAAACGGGGATGAAGCGGTGGAGGAGATGCGCCACAGCGCCCTGGATATCCACAAAAACGGCACGGCGCCCCTGGAACACATTTTCAATCAGATGCGCTGCGCCGGACTTGACAGGCTCTGCTTGCTACCGGAGGATTACACCACGGAGCTTGGCAGGCCCGTGGTGACCAACGAGGAGGTAAAAGCCCTTGTGGACCTGGCCCCGGACAAATTCATCGGATTTGCCAGCGTGGACCCGTTTTTGCCCGACGCGGCGGAAAAGCTGGAACACGCCTTTGGCGACCTGGGCTTAAAGGGGCTGAAGCTCCATCCGTCCAGACAGCACTTTTATCCCTGCGATGAGCGCCTGAACGCGGTGTACGACGTCTGCGAGACCTACAAAAAGCCTATTATTTTCCACAGCGGGCTTTCCTGGGAACCCAACACGCTGACCAAGTATTCCAGACCCACCGAGTTCGAGGAACTGGCGGCCACCCGCCCGAACCTTAAGATCTGCCTGGCCCACTTCGGCTGGCCCTGGGTACAGGAGACGGCCATGCTGATGCTCAAGTACCCCAACGTTTACGCGGACACGGGAATCCTGTATTTTGACAACGCCTGGGAGTTTTACCGCCGGGTGTTCACCCAGGATCTACCCGCCACCTGGATTGACCGCAGCCTGCGCCACCAGGTGATGTTCGGCAGCAACAATCCGCGGTTCGAGCAGATTCGCATGGCGGACGCCATCGGCAAGCTGGGATTCAGAGAGAGCACCCTGGAACTGATCAAGGGCGAAAACGCCATCGAGTTCCTGGGCGGACTGTAGGGAGGTGATTCGGAATGGTCGTTTTAAAAGAAATTATGGTGCTGACAACACAGTACAACCAGTGGATCCGGATCACGGATGAGATCGAGCAGGTGATGAAGGAGAGTGGAATACAGAACGGCATCGTCAATGTGATCAGCCGCCACACCACAACCGGCGTCACGGTCAATGAATCCCTGGAATGCCTGGAGAGCGATATGTCGGAATTCCTTTCCCGGCTGGCTCCTGAGGACTGGCCCTACGCCCATGCGCGGATGCTGCGGGACTACGGTTCCACGGCCGGTAATCCAACGGGACATCTCAAATCCCTGATGACCGGGAACCACTGCCACCTGGTGGTGAGCGGCGGCGAGCTGGAGCGGGGCGGAGCCCAGGAGGTCTATTTCTGTGAATTCGACGGTCCGGCCAAGCGGACCGTGATGGTACAGATCATGGGCGAGTGATTGCCCGATATGTGATGAAGCATACGCGCAATGGCGCGATGTGATATGGTTAAGGTTCCTATAAACCAAATACAAAAAAAGGAGATATGAGTATGTCAAATCCAAAAACTCCGGAACAAAGTGCAAATGAACTGAAGAGGAAACTGGGGCTGGGAGCGGTTATCGCGCTCGGCGTTGGTACCACCGTGGGATCCGGTATCTTCTCCTCATTGGGAGAGGTGGCGAACGCCGCCGGAAGCAGCCTGTTCCTGGTGCTGGCCTTCCTGATCGGAGGTCTCTTACAGATTCCGGCAAACTTCTGCTACGCAGAGCTTGCCAGCGCCTTCCCTGAGGACGGCGGGCAGTATGTTTATTTTAAAGAAGCGGGTTCCAGACCCCTGGCCTTCCTCTGCGGATGGATCAGCTTCTGGGCCACCGATCCGCCCAGCATTTCCATCATGGCTCTGGCAATCGCCAACTACCTGGCATTCTTCATTCCGGTACACGGACTGGTGCTGCGTTTTGTAGCCGTGGCCTTTGTACTGATCTTTATGATGATGCATCTGCGCTCGGTGGAGGGTGGCGGTAAGTTCCAGACCGTCATCACGGCTCTGAAGATCATTCCCTTCGTGCTGATCATCGGAATTGGTATCTTCTTCATCAAGGGAGAGCTGTTCCTGTCCTCAGCACCGTTGGCTACCGTGACCGCAACCGGATTTACCGCTCTGATGGCCGGTATCTCCGCTACCACCTGGTCCTTCGACGGTATGGCGGCGGCCTGCTACATGTCCGGCGAGATCCGCGAGCCCAAGAAGAACCTGCCCAAGGGTCTGATTCTGACCGCGTTTATCGTGCTCGGCCTGTACGTTGGCCTGACCGTAGTCGCTTCCGGTCTGCTGAGTGTGGATGAGCTGGCCGCTTCCGAGGCCCCCATCGCTCTGCTGGCTTCCAAGATTCCGGTGATCGGCAACTACGCCGGAACCATCGTGGCGATCATGGCGGTTATCGTGGTAATCGGCTCCCTGTCCAGCTGTATTATGTTCCAGCCCAGAATTGAGTACGCAATGGCGAGAGACGGACTGTTCTTCAAGTCCTTCGGCAAAGTACATCCCAAATATGAGACTCCGTACTTCTCCATCCTGGTACAGTGCGCTGTGGCAATCGTTCTGATCTTTGCAAGTTCCCTCTCCGATCTGCTGGGATATTTCACCCTGGTAGCTCTGCTGAAGAACTTCCTGACCTTCGGCACCATCATCGTGCTGCGCAACAAAGCGCACTACAAACCGGCATACCGTATGCCCGCCAGACCTCTGATGGTCGGCATCGCTATGGTTATCACCGGAACCCTGATCTGGTCCACCTTTATCTGGGCTCCTCTGGCTGGTATTGCCTGCGCAGTGATCGCAGTGGTCACCGGTCTTCCGGTTTACTATTTCTGGGAGAGCAAGAATAAGAAGGCAGCCGGTAAATAATGGGTTTTTAACCGCGGCAAGGTTGACACTTTGTGGCAGATGTTCTAAGATGAGTTGTAGGAATACGTTTAACGAATGAAGTATTACATGATTTTCGACTGAAAAAGGAATGTCTGCCATGAATATAGAACGCCAGAAGCCTCGGGACGAGGCCATTGAAAAAATTGAAAATTATATCATTCACAACCATTTAAAACCGGGTGACAGGCTTCCCTCTGAGCGGAGCATGTGCGATATGTGGGATTTCAACCGTTCCACCTTGAGAAGCGCGATCAAACAGCTGATTCTCGAGGGGAAGATTTATAATAAGAACGGATCGGGAACCTACGTGTCCGGTGAAAAGCTGGTGCGAAATCTGCAGGACACGGACGGTTTTTACCAGACCGTGAAGCGTTCGGGCCGTGAGATCACTACCAAGGTGGTCCACATGGATTTCTGTGAGACTCCGAAGAACATCGGGCGGAAGATGAAGCTCCCGCTGGGGCATAAGCTGTTCCGCCTGGTGCGTATCCGGTATCTGGACGGGATTCCGGTGATGATTTCCACCGCCTTTCTGGACGCGGAGCGTTTTCCGGGCCTCGAAGCCCTGGATTTCGAGAACAACTCTCTGTACAGCCTGCTGAAGGAGCGCTATAACGTGGAGATTTCAGGCGGCCATGAGAAGCTCAGTATCACCTACTGCGATGCCCAGGAAGCCGGTTATCTGGAGATGGAAGAGGGCGCCCCTGTGATCTATCAGTCCGGCGTGACCATGGATGAGAAAGACATTGTATTTGAGTATTTTAAGGAGATTACCCGTTCGGAGTACATCTGCTATGCCAGCGAGCTGACGAGGCGGTAAGGCGGCCCCGCAGATTGCCCGCAGGGCGGAATTAGGGAGGTATAAACATGAAGTTAGCTGCAGTTGGCGATAACTGTATGGACGTTTACGAAAATATCGGAAAAGCATATCCCGGCGGAAATCCCGTCAATGTGGCCGTATATTTTGTGCGGTTGGGGGGAGAGTCCTCCTACACGGGAGTGGTCGGAACCGACCAGTACGGAAAACTGATGAAGGAAAAAATTGCGGAGAAGGGCGTTGACGTGTCCCACATCCGCTTTATGGAAGGCAACACGGCGATCACCCATGTGGAACTGGTGGATGGAGAGCGCGTGTTCGGAGAGTACGAGGAAGGCGTTCTGGCGGACTTCAAGCTCACCGACGAGGAGATCGATTTCCTCTGCAGTCATGATATGGTAGTGACCGGTCTCTGGGGAAATGTTCATGACGATCTGGCCAAGATCCAGGCCAGAGGCGTGAAGGTTGCCTTTGACGCGGCTACCCGCCCGGAGGATCCGGCGGCTGTCACCGCGATCCCCTCCGTGGATTACCTGTTCTTTGCCACGGACGACGGGGATACGCCGGAATTGCGCGAGACCATGAAACAGATTAAAGCCAAGGGGCCCAAGCTGGTGATTACCACCCTGGGCGAAAAGGGCAGTATTGTCTACGACGGAGAGAAATACACCACCTTCGGAATCATTCCCTGCAACGTGGTGGACACCATGGGAGCCGGGGACAGCTTCATCGCCGGATTCTTAAAGGGGATTCTGGAAGAGAAACCGGTTGAAGAGTGTATGAAAATGGGCGCAGCCAATTCCAGCGTGACGCTGGAGTACAACGGCGCCTGGTAAGAAGCGTAAAGGGGGTTATTGCGTTGGCAAAACCGGCAGAGGTTTCCTACAATGCACCGATCTATCTGCAGCTCAGAGAGGTTGTGCGTTCCAAAATTGAGGATGGGGAGTATGCGCCCGGAACGGCGATTCCCTCCGAGAATCTATTGGCCAGCACCTATGGCATCAACCGCCTGACCGTGCGCAGCGCCATCGATGCGCTGGTGAACGAGGGCCTGCTCAAGCGCGTGCAGGGTAAGGGCGTGTACGTGGTGGCGCAGATCGAGCGCGACCTGGAGGTGTTGGGCGGATTCACACAGACCATGAACGCCAAGAATGTGGAGACCAGAAGGAAAATTCTGTCCAAAGGCCAGCGCAGAGCCGGGGAGAAGTACGGGGCGATTTTTGGGATTGAACCGGACGACATGCTGTATTTTATCAGGCGTCTGGACTATGCGGACGAGGAACCCATCGCCATCCAGGAGATCTACATTCCCTACAATCTTGTTCCCAAGATGGAGGGGATCGACCTGTCGGTGTTCAGCATGTACGAGATCTACAAGTTTTACGGCATCAATCCGGTGCGGGCCTGGCAGACCCTGGATTTGGTACAGCTTACCCAGTCCGACGCCCGGCTGATCAACATCAACAAGGATCAGACGGTGTTTCTGTTCGGCTGCACCACGTACGACGACCATAACCGCGTGATCGAGTATTCCAAGTCCTATACGCGGGGGGACAAATGCAACTTTACGGTACATTTTCATAAATAGAGGAAGGAAATATCAGCGATGTTAAAATTTGACGAGCAGAAACAGATTGACAGTGTAAACGGCGCTCTGGCCCTGAGACCGGAGATTGAAAAGGTAGTGGACGAGATCCAGAACCGCGGATTTGACGCGATTTTCTTTATCGGCATCGGCGGAACCTGGGCCTCCAGCATGCAGGTTGAGGTTTATATGCGGGGCAGAAGCTCCATTCCGGTATATGTTGAGAATGCGGCGGAATTTCTGACCACGGGCAACAAACGTTTCACCAAGGATTCCATCGTGATCTTCTCATCCGTGACGGGCAGCACCTCCGAGATGGTGAAGGCCGTTGACAAGGCTCACGAGATCGGCGCAAAGGTGTTCGGTTTCATCGACAAGCCCGAAGCTCCCATGGTAAAGCAGTGCGACTGGTGCATCTCCTATCCCATGAACGAGCAGCTGAAGTTCTATATGGTGGCCAACCGTCTGATGTACAACAACGGCGAGTTCCCGGAGTACGACAAGTACAACGCTGAGATGGAAGCGCATCTGGCCCAGGCCCTGGTGGATGTGGAGAAGGAAGCCGATCCGTGGGCGGCTGAGTTTGCCAGCAAGAAGTACGAGTATTTCAAGGCCCATCCGGATATGCCCCACTATTTCGTGGGCAGCGGCAACCAGTGGGGAGCAACCTACTCCTACGCGATGTGCTACTGGGAGGAGCAGATGTGGATCCGCACCAAGTCCATCACCTGTCCCGAATTCTTCCACGGCATGCTGGAGATCGTGGAGGCCGAGACCCCGGTAACCCTGTTTATCGGCGAGGATGAGCAGCGTCCTCTGGCAGAGCGGGTGAAGAACTTCCTGCCCAGAATCTGCAAGAACTACACCATCATCGACACCAAGGACTACGAGCTTAAGGGAATCAGCGAGGAGTTCAGAGGTTCCATCTCCCACCTGGTGATGCACGCTGTGAACAACCGCGTGGACGCCCACATGGAAGCGGAGCTGTGCCATCCCCTGGAGATCCGCCGTTACTACCGTCAGCTGGATTATTGATAACGAGCGCAATATAGCAAATAGTGAATGAAAAGCGAAAAGCGGGAAGTGCAGGTCTTTGACTCTCCCGCTTTCGCTTTACAGAAATATGGAAAATATTGTAAGCAAAAAGGAGAAAAATTATGCTTTGGACTGAAAAAATGTTTGGGGTTAAGAAACCGATTATCACGATGCTGCACCTGGATCCGCTGCCCGGAGATCCCCGGTTCCACTACGGCGACACCATGGAGCGCGTGGTGGAGCACGCAAGAGCCGATCTGCACGCACTGCAGGAGGGCGGCGTGGACGGAATCATGTTCAGCAACGAGTTCAGCCTGCCCTATGAGCGTCATATGAGCTTTGTTACACCGGCCGCCATGGCCCGCGTGATCGGCGAGCTCAAATCCGAGATCCGCGTGCCTTACGGCGTGGACTGCATCTCCGACGGCCAGGCCAGCATCGAATTGGCGGCGGCTGTGGACGCGAAGTTTATCCGCGGAACCTTCTCCGGCGTGTATGTTGGGGACGGCGGCTTCTACAACAACGATTTCTCCGCCCTGCTGCGCCGCAAGGCAGCGCTGCACCTGGACGATCTGAAGATGCTCTACTTCATCAACCCTGAGTCCGACCGCAGTATGGACACCAGACCTCTGGTGGATATCGCCAAGTCCACCATCTTCAAGGCTCATCCCGACGGGCTTTGCATCTCCGCCAACGCCGCCGGTCAGGACGTGGACGACGAGCTGATCGCCAGCGTGAAATCCGGAGCGCCCGACGTGGTGGTGCTGTGCAACACCGGCTGCCGCCCGGATACCATCGAGCGCAAGCTGACCACGGCGGATGCCGCGGTGGTGGGAACCTACTTCAAGGAAGGCGGAAAGCTGGAGAACGACAAGCTGGAGAACGTGCGGGTGGATGTGAACCGTGTGAAGGAGTTCATGGAAGTCGTGCACAGATTCCGCGAAACCCTGTAATCCGCCGCTGCCAGTTACAGCGGTTGTCCCGCATAGCGCGCCGCCGTCCGCAGCCCTGTTTTTGCAGAGCTGTGAACCGTAACGGCCATCGCGCTTTGCGGGTAAAAGGAGAGTAGTATGAAACAGTATCTTATGGGGATTGACAACGGCGGCTCGGAAATCAAGTGCGCCATATTCGGGATGGACGGGGAGGAGATTGCGGTTGCCGGACGCCGCCTGCCCATCTCGGTGCCTGCGCCGGGATTCACGGAGCGGGACGCCCTCCAGGTGTGGGAGGCCAACGCCGAAGCCATCCGGGAATCCATTGAGAAGGCGGGCATTTCCGGGAAGCAGATTAAGGCTGTGGGGCTGACGGGTTACGGAAACGGCCTTTGTCTGGTGGACGGTAAGGGGGAGCCGACCTGCAGCTGCATCGTGTCCACGGACAACCGGGCGGCGGATTACTGCCGGCGGTTCGCTGAAAACGGGGCGGAGCGGGCCATCTATCCCATGACCTGCCAGACCATCTGGTCGGCCCAGCCGGCGGCGCTGCTGCCGTGGTTTAAGGACAACCGGCCGGAGGTGCTTGAAAAGAGCGCCTGGTATCTGTCTATCAAGGATTTTATCCGCTTCCGGCTGACCGGAGTATTTGCCTGCGAGATGACGGATGCCTCCTCGGGCTGCCTGCTAAATCTGCACACCCGGGAGTTTGACCAGAAAATTTTCGACGCTCTGGGCATCGGGGGGCTGCGCCGCCTGATGCCGCCCTGTCTGGAGAGCACGGACGTGTCCGGCTATGTGACGGAGGAGGCGGCAAAGCGCACCGGGCTGGCGGAGGGAACGCCGGTGGCGGGCGGGTATTTCGACATTGACGCCGGGGCCCTGGCCAGCGGCGTGCTGGGGCCGGATATGCTGTGCCTGATCGCCGGGACCTGGTCCATCAACGAGTATCTCAGGGCTGAGGCCAACACGGACTATGACAAGAACTGCAACACGGTGACCCTGTCCTTCCTGCCGGGATATTTCCTGGTGGAGGATTCCAGTCCAACCTCGGCCAGCAATTTCGACTGGTATGTGCGGACGTTTCTGGAACCGGGCCATCCGGGGGTAGCTCCGGGAGAGCTGTACCGGCAGTGCGACCGGGAGCTGGAGCGCTGTTTTACCACGGACAACGACATTATTTTCGTGCCTTACCTGTACGGGTCCAATTCCAACCCAGACGCCAAGGGAGCGTTTTTCAACCTGACCAGCTACCACAATTCAAGTCATGTGCTGCAGGCCGTCTACGAAGGCGTGGCCTTCAGCACGATGTACCACGTGAAGAATCTGCGCAGGCCGGTGACGGACTACCGCACCGCGCGGCTGTCCGGCGGCGTTGCCAAGAGCCGGGTGTGGGCCCAGATGATGGCGGATATCCTGCAGATGCCCATAGAGGTATTAAAGAGCGGCCAGATCAGCGCCCAGGGCGCGGCCATGGGCGCGGGGGTTGCCTGCGGCGCCTTCGCCTCCCTGGAGGACGCGGTGGAGCACATGGTGCAGACCGGCGGGGTGTTTGAGCCGCGCCGGGAGTACGCGGAGTATTATGCCGGAAAGTACGCCGCATTTGAGCGGGCGCTGAAGGCCCTGGACGTGTTCCACACGGCACAACCGGAGGAGGATCAGACATGTTCACAGTGAGCCCATCCATCCTCTCGGGAAACCTGCTGAATCTGGAGCGTCAGCTGGATGCCCTGGCCGGTCTGGGGAATCTGCATCTGGACATTGACGACGGCAATTTTGTCCGCGGAATCAGCTTTGGCATGGACACGGTGCGGGCGATTGTGGATTACACGGACATTCCGACGGATGTTCACCTGGAGGTGTTAAACCCCTGTGACTATGTGGAGGAGCTTTGCCGCTGCGGGGTGAAACGCTTGTGCGCCCACATCGAGGCCCTGCCTTATCCCAGCCTGTTTCTCAGCGCGGCCAGGAAGGGCGGCGCTGCGGCCTGTGGGCTGGCGGTGAACCTAAAAACTCCGGTGGCAGAGCTGGTCCCTTATGCAGACCAGCTGGATTATGTGCTCTTTGTCAGCGTGGAGGCGGATCATGACGGACTGCCGTTCCGCCCCGGAGTTCTGGACAAAGTGCGGGAGGCCAGGGCGCTTCTGGGGCCGGGGACGGATATCTGGGTGGACGGGGGTGTAAACGCGGGAAATCTTGGCCGGATTGTCCGGGCCGGAGCTACGGGGGTAGTGGTGGGCCGGGCGGTATTCGGGGCTGAGGACCCGGTGAGAGCCTACCGGGATTTGCTGGAGCTGGCAGAAGCGGCCGGCCGGGAGGTTTAGAGATGTATGAGAGAGAAAAACAACAGTTGATCGACTGCGCCCGGGCCATGGAGCGCCACGGCCTGGTGGTGCTCAGCGGTGGAAACGTCAGCATGCGCATGCCCTGCGGTAATTTTCTGGTTACGCCCTCGGCCATGAGCTACGACACCATGACGATCGATGATATTGTGCTGATCGACGGGGAGACCCGGACGGTGGAGGGCAGACGCCGCCCCACCAGCGATAAGCACGCAGTTTTGTATATGTTCCGGCACATGCCGGAGGTGAATGTGATTTTGCACACCCACCAGCCCTATGCCACGGCGGTGGGCCTGGTGAGCGACCGTCTGCCGGCTAACCTGGTGACGGTGATCGACGAGCTCCACGGTGAGGTGAAGGTCGCGCCCTTTACGCCCAGCTCGGACGAGGGCATGGGCGTGTCCGCGGTGGAGTACGCCGGAGATGCCCTGGCGGTGATCTTAAAGCATCACGGTGTGCTGGCTTACGGGAAGGATATCGAACAGGCGCTGACCGCGGCGGTGTATCTGGAGGAGGCGAGCAAAACCTATCTGGCCGCGCTGGCCAGCGGGCGCACGATTCCGGAGCTGACGGCAGAGCAGATTGCCGACGAATCGGCTGAGCGGGGCTACTATGGCCAGCCGGATGAACCATAAAACGAATCAGGAGGTATTTTGATATGTCGAAGATTACGATGGACAATTTTGCAGTGATGAGCGTGCAGTATGTGCACTATTCCCTGGAGTATTATCTGGATTCCATGGTGAAAAACGGCTTGAGGCACGTTGACCTGTGGGGCGGCATTCCTCATTACTGCCGCCTGGACTATCCGTTTGCCGAGGACGCCAAACAGAAGATCGGCTCCATCCGGGCTATGATGGAGGAGAGAGGTCTGGACGTTTCCGTCTACACGCCGGAGACCCTGGCCTATCCCTACAGCTTCTCCCACCCCGAGGAGGAGGTGCGCAAGCGCACGGTGGACTATTTCAGCATGGCCATGGACGATGCCCTGCTCTTTGGAACCAACAAGGTGTTCTTAAACTCCGGCTGCGGCCTGTTGGATCTGCCCCGGGAGGAATCCTTCGCGCGCCTGGTGGATACCTACAAAAAGATCGCGGCCATCGCGGAGCAGAAGGGCATCGAGCTGGTATTGGAGCAGCTTCAGCCCTATGAGAGCAATCTGGTGCTGAACCTTCAGGACATCAAGCGGGTGCTGGACGAAGTGGATTCCACGGCCATGTACATCTGCGTGGACGTGGTGGCCATGGCAGTGGCGGGAGAGGAGTTGAAGGATTACTTTGAGGTGCTGGGCAGGGAACGGATCAAGCTGATCCATTTTGCGGATACCTGCCACTATATCCTGGGAGACGGGGAGCTGCCCCTGAAGGATTACTTAAAGACCCTGGAAGAATACGATTATGACGGGATTGTGGACCTGGAGATCAACGACTCCATCTACTGGGACGACCCCCACGAGTCCATCCGTAAGTCGGTGGAATGGCTGAAGGCCGAACTGTAAGAGCGGCTTTACAAAAACAGGAACAGAAAAAAGAGCTGGCGCCGGGAATTCTCCCGGACGCCGGCTCTTTTTCAGCGCGGCGGACCGGCGGCGCGGTCTGCGGCAGTCTGCGCCGCCGGTCCATTGCGGTAAGGATCAATGATACAGTTTTTTATGCTCGTAAACCGGTTCGGAGGTCAGCTCTGCGCCCAGCTTTTTAAAGACCTTGATGTCCACGTCGGAGAGCATCACCGAGGTGTGCACCTGACAGCCGCGAAGCCTGGGCAGCTGGTCCAGGGCTTTCTTGGCCACCGGATCCGTGGCCGCGCTCATAGACAGGGCGATCAGCACCTCGTCGGTGTGCAGCCTGGGATTGCGGCTTCCCAGGTAGTTGGTCTTTAAGGTCTGGATGGGTTCGATGGCGGAGGGCGCGATCAGATGCTGGTCGTGGGGGATGCCGCCTAACATCTTGATGGAGTTTAACAGCACGGCGGCGGAGGCGCCCAACAGGTTGCTGGTCTTGCCGGTAACCAGGGTGCCGTCGCTCAGCTCGATGGCTGCGGCGGGCGCCTGGATCAGGCTGGCCCGTTCCATGCAGGGGGCGATGACACGGCGCATGCCGGTGTTGATCTTGGCCTGCTTCATCAGCAGTTCCAGCTTGTAGACCTCGTCCTCGGAACCCTCCTCCTTGGCCAGGCGGTTGAGGGCGTGGTAATACCGGCGGATGATCTCCTGGTAGGAGGCTTCCCGGCACACCTCGTCGTCCACGATGCAGAAGCCCGCCATGTTTACGCCCATATCCGTGGGGGACTTGTAGGGGCTCTCGCCGTAGATTCCCTCAAAGATGGCGTTTAACACCGGGAAAATGTCCACGTCCCGGTTGTAGTTGACCGCGGTCTTGCCGTAGGCTTCCAGGTGGAAGGGATCGATCATGTTCACGTCGTTCAAGTCAGCGGTGGCCGCCTCGTAGGCCAGGTTCACCGGATGCTTTAAGGGCAGGCTCCAGATGGGAAAAGTCTCGAATTTGGCGTATCCGGCCTTGATGCCCCGCTTGTTCTCGTGGTAGAGCTGGGAGAGGCAGGTGGCCATCTTGCCGCTGCCCGGGCCGGGGGCGGTGATGATCACCAGGGGGCGGGTGGTCTCGATGTAATCGTTCTTGCCGTAGCCCTCGTCGCTGACGATCAGCGATACATTGCTGGGATAACCCTCGATGCAGTGATGGCGGTACACCTTGATGCCCATGTGTTCCAGCTTGGTCTTAAACTGATCCGCCCCGCTCTGGCCGCTGTACTGGGTGATCACAACGCTTCCCACGTAGAGGCCCTTGTCCTGGAACTCCTGGATCAGACGGAGCACGTCCACGTCGTAGGTGATCCCAAGGTCGTGGCGGACTTTATTCTTCTCGATGTCCGCGGCGTTGATGGCGATGACGATCTCCGCCTGGTCGGCCATCTGCAGCAGCATCCGCAACTTGCTGTCCGGGGCAAAGCCGGGGAGAACCCTGGAGGCGTGGAAGTCGTCGAAAAGCTTGCCGCCGAATTCCAGGTACAGTTTGTCGCCGAACTCGCCGATGCGCTGTTTGATATGTTCTGATTGGAGCTTCAGGTATTTTTCATTGTCAAATCCGGTTTTCATCTTTTTGTAATCTCCTGTTTTAAAATTGACCATAAGTAATACATTTCCTTAGTATACCATAAATCCGGCGGGTGTGCTATCAGTTTTCACATCGGCTGCCGGAACGGATGCGAATTTCCCGGACGCTTCCGCAGAGAACATTGCAATCGTTGCCTGTCCCAGCTATAATGAAATAAAATGGATGAAAATGCGGGGCCGTAGGCGGCAGGAGGAACGATGGATGTGGAGAGAGATCAGCGGGCGGGAGCGCAGGCACGTTCAGCGCATGGAGATGAAAATGTGGAAAAGCAGGCGGATCGCCGCACTGGGGTACACGGTTCTGGCTCTGGGATTTCTCGCGCTGGTCACGTCCGCCTGCTATGAGCAGGAGAAAAACGCCCAATGGGAGAGGGAATTTCTGCTGGAGGTGCTGTACGATCTGGGAAACGGCGGCAAGGACGACAATCCGGTCAGGCAGCAGAAGCTGGTGCGGGAAGCGCGCATGAAGCTGAAATACCGGAGGCTCTATTGGATCGAGTGCATCCTGGCGGCGGCAGGCTATGGGGGGTATTATTACTTTGCCGTATGGCGGACCAGGAAGTATCTGTCGGGACCGCTAAAGGTCCGGACGGCGGTCTGTACGGGGACAAAGGAAGTCCGCCGCAGGTCCTGGCACAACTTTTACGTCAATCTCAAAACAGAAGACGGGGAGAAGCTGCGGGAGCTGTGGGTACCCTGGATGCTGGGGAAGGAGATCGAGAGCGAGACCCCTCTGCTCCTGGTCCGGGAGGATGAGGAATCGGAGCCGAGAGTTTACCCGGCCAGGAGCAGCCGCGGAATCTGAACCCCGCAGATTCCGCCCGCTGGAGCCTGGCCGGGTAGCGCCGCAGCTTCAATCAACGAATTTTCGGGCGGTAAAAAACTTCATTTACATTGTAAACCGTCACAAACGCGCTGGGATCCGTTTTGGAAATGTAGTTCATAAGCTGTATATATTCGTTTTTATCCACGATTGTGATAATCTCCCGGCGGATCTGATGGTCATAAGCGCCCACCGGCTCGTAGATGGTGGCGCCGCTGTGAAGCGTGTGGAGTATAAACGCTTCTATGTCGGCTTCCTTGTTCGACAAGATACAGACCCGCCTTTTGATATTGAATCCAAAAATAAAATGATCCAGCACAATCCCGTTCAGATACGTTCCCAGGATGCTTAAAAGCACGGTTTTTGCATCGTACACCAGGGCCGCCGTAAGGGCGGTACAAATGCCTGCCAGCGACATGGCCTTTCCCAAATCCATGCGCAGATATTTATTTAACAGCTTCGCAATAATATCCAGACCTCCGGAGGAAGCGTTCCTGTTAAATAGAATCGCCAGACCGATGCTGACCGTAAAAATGTAAAGCAGCATATCTAAAAACACATCGCCCATAATGGACTGCATGTCCGGAAACAGAATTTCCAGAACCGCCAAAACCACAGGCATCAGAACCGATGTGTAGATTGTTTTGATCCCAAAATCACGTCCGATCAAAAGTAAGCCGACCACCAGCAGAGCTACGTTTAACCCCATGGTAATCGCGGATATTTTCAGCGGTATAAAGTTTGCAAGAATGATTGCAAGCCCGGATATGCTGCCGACTGCCAAATGGCTCGGAATCAGAAAGAAGAAAACGGCTGATGCCGCGATCACCGTGCCAAATGTGATGATAAACCATTCAGATAATATCTTTTTAGGATTCATGACGGACTTCCTCCATAGACCGGTTTTCGGTTTGATGTAATACCGCCTACATTATACCCGGTTTTGAATGGGTTGACAACCGGGCTGACGGTCTGCCGCGGAGAGAACTCCTGTATATAAGCCGCGATATTGAAATATTTATAAGTAAATAACAAAAAAGAAATTAAATATATTAATTTTACTAATTTATCTTTCCTGTGATATGATAGGGGACAGATGGTTTAGACTTAGGGTTTCTATGGAAAAGCAGGAGGTTTATAAATGAGCGTAAGACGAATTTTTGTAGAGAAAAAGCCGGCGTATGCGGTAAAAGCCGGGGAGCTGCGGGAGGAGCTGGAGAGCTATCTTGGCATCGATACCGTGGAAAATGTGCGGGTTCTGATCCGTTACGATATTGAAAATCTGTCTGAGGAGACCTACGGGAAGGCGCTGGTGACCATTTTCTCCGAGCCGCCGGTAGACGAGGTGTACGAGGAGGAATTCCCAAAGAACCCCGGTGATCTGGTGTTTTCCGTGGAGTACCTGCCCGGCCAGTTCGACCAGCGGGCGGACTCTGCCGAGCAGTGCGTGAAGCTGTTAAAGGAGGACGAGGAGCCGGTGATCCGTTCTGCAACCACCTACGTGATTACCGCGGTCCTGACCCCGGAGCAGGAGAAGGCCATCAAGGGCTTCTGCATCAACCCCGTGGACAGCCGGGAGGCGGGGGAGGACAAGCCATCCACCCTGGTGGCGGAGTTTGAGGTCCCGGAGGACATTAAGAACTTCGAGGGCTTTGCCGCAGCGCCTGAGGCGGAGCTTAAGGCGCTCTACGATACCTTGAACCTGGCGATGACCTTTAAGGATTTCCTTCATATTCAAAGGTACTTCCGGGATGAGGAGCGCCGCGATCCCACGGTGACGGAGATCCGGGTGTTAGACACCTATTGGTCCGACCACTGCCGCCACACCACCTTTTCCACGGAGTTAAAGAATGTCCGCTTCACCGACGGGGATTACAGAAAACCCATCGAGGACACCTACAACCGGTACCTGGCGGACCGGGAGGTGATCTACAAGGGACGGGACGACAAGTACGTCTGCCTTATGGATCTGGCCCTGATGGCCATGAAGAAGTTAAAGAGCGAGGGAAAGCTGGAGGACATGGAGATTTCCGACGAGATCAACGCCTGCAGCATTGTGGTGCCGGTGGAGATCGACGGCGTCACCGAGGAGTGGTTGGTGAACTTTAAGAACGAGACCCACAATCACCCCACGGAGATCGAGCCCTTCGGCGGCGCGGCTACCTGTCTGGGCGGAGCCATCCGCGACCCGCTGTCCGGCAGAACCTACGTGTACCAGGCCATGCGCGTTACCGGCGCGGCGGACCCCACCCGGCCCTTAAGCGAGACCTTAAAGGGCAAGCTGCCCCAGCGCAAGATCGTAAACGGCGCCGCCCAGGGTTATTCCTCCTACGGCAACCAGATCGGCCTGTCCACCGGTTATGTGAAGGAGATTTACCATCCGGGTTATGTGGCCAAGCGCATGGAGATCGGCGCGGTAATGGGCGCTGCTCCCAGAAAAGACGTGATCCGTGAAAATTCCGATCCGGGCGACATCATCATCCTTCTCGGCGGGCGCACCGGCCGGGACGGCATCGGCGGCGCCACCGGCTCCTCCAAGGTGCACACCACGGCCTCCATCGAGGTCTGCGGCGCAGAAGTGCAGAAGGGAAATGCTCCCACGGAGCGCAAAATCCAGCGCATGTTTCGCCGCCCCGAGGTGAGCCGGATCATCAAGAAGTGCAACGACTTCGGCGCGGGCGGCGTGTCCGTGGCCATCGGCGAGCTGGCGGCCGGCCTTCAGATCGACCTGGACAAGGTTCCCAAGAAATACGCCGGCCTGGACGGCACGGAGATCGCCATCTCCGAATCCCAGGAGCGCATGGCCGTGGTGGTGGACCCCGGCGACGTGGATAAATTCCTGGCTTATGCGGCGGAGGAAAACTTAGAAGCCGTGACCGTGGCCGTAGTCACCGAGGAGCCCAGGCTGGTGCTCAACTGGCGGGGGAAGACCATCGTGGACATCAGCCGCGCATTTTTGGACACCAACGGCGCGCACCAGGAGGCGGACGTGACCCTGGAGGTGCCGGGTCGTGAGAACAGCCCCTTAAAGCGCGAAGAGGTAAGCGACGTGAAAACGGCCTGGACCAATATGCTGGCCGGACTCAACGTGTGTTCCCAGAAGGGACTGGTGGAGCGGTTTGACGGGTCGATCGGCGCGGGCAGCGTGTTTATGCCCTACGGCGGAAAATACCAGCTCACCGAGACTCAGGCCATGGTGGCCAAGCTTCCGGTGCTGAAGGGCAGCACGGACACTGTGACCATGATGAGCTACGGCTTTGACCCCTATCTGTCCAGCTGGAGCCCCTACCATGGGGCTGTGTACGCGGTGCTCACCTCCGTGGCTAAGATCGTGGCTGCGGGCGGAGATTACAGCAAGATCCGTTTCACCTTCCAGGAGTATTTCCGCCGGATGAACGAGAATCCGGAGCGCTGGAGCCAGCCCTTTGCGGCGCTCCTTGGGGCTTACAGCGCCCAGATGGGCTTCGGCCTGCCCTCCATCGGCGGCAAGGACAGCATGTCCGGGACCTTCGACGACGAGCACGGCGAGGTCAACGTGCCCCCCACTCTGGTTTCCTTTGCAGTGGACGTAAACAGCTACAAGAATATCATTACCCCCGAGTTCAAGAAGCCGGGCAGTAAGATCGTTGTGTTTAAGGCGGAGCGGGACGGCTACGACCTGCCGGTGTACGGGCAGGTGATGGACGGCTACGGGAAGCTGTTTGAGGATATCAAAGCGGGCCGGATCATTTCCGCCTACGCGGTGGAGGGCCACGGCATGGCGGAGGCGGTCAGTAAGATGGCCTTCGGCAACAAGCTGGGCGTAAAGATCGAGCACAGCCTGGATCCCAGGGATTTCTTCGCCCCGGGTTACGGCGACATTGTCTGCGAGGTGCCGGACGGCCTGGTGGGAGAGCTCTCCATCTCCTACACCGTGATCGGCGAGGTGACGGACCGGGCGGCGTTTGAGTACGGCAGCGTGTCCGTTTCCCTGGACGAAGCGCTTGAGAGCTGGACCAAAACCCTGGAGGACGTGTTCCCCACTGCCACGGGCAGAGAGAAGCGCGGGGAGGAGGCGGCGCTTGTGGAGCGCCTCTACAAGACGGACGCAATCTACATCTGCGACCACAAGATCGGCAGCCCCACGGTGTTCATCCCCGTGTTCCCGGGCACCAACTGCGAGTACGACAGCGCGAAAGCCTTTGAGCGGGCCGGCGCCAGAGCCGTCACCCGGGTGTTCCGCAACCTGAGCGCTGAGGACATCCGCCAGTCCGTTGAGGTCTACCGGCAGGAGATCGCAAAAGCCCAGATCGTCATGTTCCCCGGCGGCTTCTCCGCAGGCGACGAGCCGGAGGGTTCAGCCAAGTTCTTTGCCACCGTGTTCCGCAACGCGGTGATGAAGGAGGAGATCGAAAAGCTGTTAAATGAGCGGGACGGCCTGATTCTGGGCGTGTGCAACGGCTTCCAGGCGCTGATTAAGCTGGGCCTGGTGCCCGGAGGCGAAATCGCCGACCAGGGGCCGGATTCCCCCACCCTGGCCATGAACACCATCGGCCGCCACGTGTCCAAGATGGTCTACACCAAGGTGGTGTCCGACAAGTCCCCCTGGCTGGCTGAGGCCAGACTGGGCGGCGTGTACTGCAACCCCGCCTCCCACGGAGAGGGCCGCTTTGTGGCAAATGAAGCCTGGCTGTCCAGACTCTTTGCCAACGGACAGGTGGCCACCCAGTATGTGGACGATCAGGGCAACGCCACCATGGACGAATACTGGAACCCCAACGGCTCTTACATGGCCATCGAGGGTATCACCAGCCCCGACGGACGCATTCTGGGCAAGATGGCCCACTCCGAGCGCCGCGGGCAGGCGGTCGCCATGAATATTTACGGGGAGCAGGATATGAGAATTTTTGAATCGGGCGTGAACTACTTTAAGATTTGATGAAAAATAGATCGAGATGAATTTTCCGGCAGGGCCGGACAGGATCGCGAGTATTCTGTCCGGCCCTGCTTTTGGCGGCGGGCCCGGAGGCGCCTGTTTTGGTTCAACGCAGCCGGGCCAAATAAAAAGATAAAAAATTTTAAATGAATTAAAACTGATGGGCGCTCCGGATCGTCTTGTAATCAGATGGCGGTAGAAACCGGCCGGAAAATCACACGAAAAGGAGAAATAATGATGAGTAACAACAGTGGAATGGGAATGAGCGCAGCGGACAGGATCGATGGGAACGGACTGGTGATGAGAGGATTCCAGCTGTCCCTTGTGGGACTTGCGGGGATTACTTTGGGGGTTGCGTCGGAGAACGCCTGGGGTATCCTCCAGTGGATCGGTTCGGCGCTGGGGCTGGGGCTGTTTCTCGCCTATCTGGTGGGCCTGGCGGTTCTTTACAGCAGAGCGGGCGTGTGGAAGTTTATCGGCGTCCTGGCGGTCAAGGGGGCGGTTTTCCCGTGGAGAGTGACCAGAATCATCGTGTTTTCCTGGGTATTCTTCTTTGTTTGGGCCTCCATCTCCATCTGCCTGGTGTGGCTGGTGATGATGATTGCAGTGGGCGCTCCCTGGCTTCTGTTGCTGCTGGCGAAACACTTTGGATGAGCGCACGGCGCGGGCCAGATCAGCCATGAGTCTGCGCCAATTCCCTGGCCTCCCAGGTGATTTCCTCCGGAAAACCCATGTATTCCAGCAGCCGGATGGCGTTTTTGGAATCCGCGGGGCCGGAATGGATCTTGTAGGAGAAGGCGATTCCGCCGTCCGTGATCTGCTCGCTGAAATGAAAGTTGTCGTACTGGCTCTCCAACAGCTGCGTCAGCTCGATGTCGTGGGAGGCCACGATGGCCAGGCAGTTATGCTTTGCCAGGTAGCGAAGCACCGCGCAGGAGGCGGCGATGCGCTCCTGGGTGTTGGTTCCCCTCAGGATTTCGTCCACGATGCAGACGGTGGGCGTTTCCGGTGTCAGGCTGTCGATGATGCGTTTCAGATAGTGGATCTCTTTAATATAGTAGCTTTCCCCGGACAGAATGTCGTCCCGCAGCGCCATGGAGGTGATCAGGCCGGTCCGCGGCAGGGTCAGGCGGGCTGCGGAGCAGGTGAAAATGCTCTGGGCCAGCAGAACGTTGACCGCCACGGCCTTGATGAAGGTGGATTTGCCGGAGGCGTTGGAGCCGGTGACGATGCAGCTGCGGCGGATGGACGCAGAGTTGCTGACCGGATGGCTGAGAAGGGGATGATACAGCTCTTCCGCCTCCAGCCGGCAGGGGGCGTCCTGCTCTGTGAAGGACGGTTCGCACCAGTGGGGCAGGCTGGCCCGGAAGGAGGCCACGGAGATGGCCATGTCGATCTCGCCTACACGCTGGTATAAGGCCAGCAGGTCCTCCTTCCGGCCGTCCAGCTCCCGGAGCAGCTTGTTGTACCGGATGAAATCGCTGAGGGTGACGCCCACCAGGTAAGCGTTTAACAGGCTGAAGAGATCGCCGGACAGGCCGCTCTGCTCCCGGGTGTTCAGCCTCATGATTTTGCGGGCGGAGCGGGAGAAGCGCTGGGCCAGCTCCCCGAGGTCGGGGGAGGGTTCCACGCCGCCGGACTTTCCGGGGTCCGACAGCAGCCTGGCGGTGCGGATGATCCCCAGAGTGGCGCGCAGCATGGACAGATTGGCGCTGTACTTGTATTTCTGGAAGGAGTAGATCACCAGGTTGGACAGGGCGGCAAAGAGCGGGAACACCAGATAGCGGGTGTCTAAGAGCAGGGCGCTGGGGAGGAAGGAGCAGAGCAGCAGCCCCCTCATAAACCGGTAAAACTGGATATTGGGGATCTCAAACCCCTTCAGATTGCGGATGAACACGGGCAGATAGTAGCTGCCGTGCTCTTTTCCCAGGCAGTGGAGCAGATACGTTGCCCGCTCCCGCTCGGTTTCGTGCTCCCCGAAATAGCGAATCTTCCCACGCAGGGATTCCTCCGCCTCCCGGTTCTGGCTAAGGCGGTGGAGAGCCGTGTACAGCGCCTGCTCTCCGGCAAAGGAACGGCAGTTGTTGATGCGCAGGTAGACGGCATCCATTTCCAGATCATTCCAGGTGATTTCGTCGATCTGTTCCTGTTCGGAGAGGTTCGTCTGCTCAAAGTCCCAGTCATATTCAATTCCGCCGTAATCCCGGTTTTCGCGCTGGGGAATGGCGCCGAAGCTCTGCCGCAGCAGGGCTTTTTTTCCGTTGCCAAAGTCCCGGCGGTTTTCCAGGCGGATCAGAATGTAGGCCATAACTAAAATGCACAGTAGGATCAGTGTGTAAGGTTCCATGGCGCGCCCTCCTTTGTTTCTTTCATTCTATCACAGTTCCCGGTGATTTATCTTACGATTTCCATAAATCAGCGGAGGTTTTCCGGATCAATTTTTTTAAAATAGAGCGGAAGGCTATAAAAAAATATAGACGGTAAACAGAAAAAAAGAAAGATAGGATAGAAAAAAATATACAAAATGATCGTTTAAAATGGTAAAAAAGCCAATATTTTCTAATTGAACCGGACATGATAGGAGAAAATGTATAAAATATTATTGACATGACGTAGAAAATATTCTATAATCAAGATAACAACAGAAAGGAGGAGCAGACGGCAATGGAAACAGTCGAGACAAAGTTCTCCGTCCGCGACGGCGGCCACTACGTGCCTGGTGTAAAGCATAATCAGGTGCTGTACATATCCGGCCAGCTGTCCATTGACCCGGAGACGGGGAAAGTACCCGAGGGAGGGGTAAAGGCGGAGGCCAGACAGGCTCTGGCGAATCTGGATCTGGTGCTTCAGGAGGCCGGAGCCAGCCGGGAGGACGTGCTGCACTGCCGCGTGTACATCCCGGATGTGGCGTACTGGCCGGACTTGAATCAGGTGTACGCGGAATTCTTCGGGAGTCACTGCCCGGCCAGAGTCGTGGTGCCCACCAACAGGCTGTATAACGGCTGCCTGGTGGAGGTTGAGGCGATAGCGGCATGCGGAAAGGAATGAGATTATGAATTACATGGAATTGGACACTCCGGCCCTGATCATTGACCGGGAAATCATGATGGACAACCTGCGCTTTATGCAGGAGTACGCAGACCGGCGCCATGTGGCGCTGCGCCCCCATACGAAGACCCACAAGATGCCGAGACTTGCTCTGATTCAGGAGGAGCTGGGGGCCAGGGGCGTCACCGTGGCCAAGGTGGGCGAGGCGGAGGTCATGGCGGAAGCGGGGCTGCGGGATATCTTCATTGCCAACGAGATCGTGGGCGAATCCAAGCTGGCCCGGATTCGGGAGCTGGCGAAAACCGTGGACATCTCCTTTGGCCTGGACTCCATTCCCCAGGCGGAGATGATCGAGAGGGCCTTTGCGGGAGCCCCAAAGCCCGCGCGGGTGCTGATCGAGATCGAGGTGGGGGAGGAGCGCTCCGGCGTCATTGAGGAGGCGGACTATCTGGAACTGCTGGAATACTTAAAGGGGTGCAGAAATATTTCCCTGAAGGGCATTTTCTCCCACGACGGCAATTCTTACCAGGCAGCGGATATCCAGGAGTGCCGGGAGATTCACCTGACCGCCCAGAGACGGACCCTGCGGTTTGCCGAGCTGGCAAAGGAAGCGGGCATGGAGCTGGAGACCGTGAGCATCGGGTCCACTCCGTCCATGATGCACGACTTCCCCATTCTGGACGGCGTCACGGAGATCCGGCCGGGAACCTACATCTTTATGGACGCCTCCCAGGCCAACGCCTACGGAAGCCTTGCGCGGAATGCGGCCACGATTCTGACCACCGTGATCAGCCGTCCCACCCTGGAGCGGGTGATCACCGACGTGGGGGCCAAGGGCATCACCGCCCAGACCCGGAGCAAGGGCTTTTGCGCCACCAGAGGGCTGGGGCTGATCAAGGGCTGGCCCGAGGTTGAGATCTTCGACGTGTACGACGAGCACGCCATTATTTACAACAAGGCTTTCCACGACGGAGTGCGGGTGGGCGACAAGGTGGAGATCATTCCCAACCACATCTGCCCGGTGGTGAACCTGCACGAGACGGCCTATCTGGTAACGGACGGGGAAGTGGTGGAGGAGATCCCGGTGGCCTGCAGAGGCAAGCTGAAGTAAAATCATATGCCGGAGTTTCAGGCGGGTTTGACGTTTGCAACCCACGCTGACGATTACTCCGGGGAAAGGCAGGAATCCGATGACAAAACTGAGAGCAGCCATGCTGCAGACGCGGGTGTTCGCGGACAAGATGGAGAATATCCGGGAGGCGGGGCGTAAGCTGGAAGCCCTGGAGGCAGAACAGGTGGACCTGGTGACCCTTCCGGAGATGTTCAACTGTCCGTATCAGACCCCCAATTTCCCAGTATACGCGGAACCCCAGGGCGGCCCGGCGTGGACGGCCTGCGCCGACCTGGCGAGAAAGCACAAAATCTATCTCTCCGCCGGTTCCATGCCCGAGGTGGACGAGACCGGCCGGGTGTACAACACGGCCTATGTGTTCGACCGGCAGGGCAGACAGATCGCAAAGCACCGCAAGGCCCACCTGTTCGACATCGACGTGAAGGGCGGCCAGTGCTTTAAGGAATCCGACACCCTGACCGCCGGGGATCAGGTGACGGTGTTCGACACGGAATTCGGGACAATGGGGCTGTGCATCTGCTACGATTTCCGGTTTCCGGAGCTGGCCCGCCTGATGGTGGAGAAGGGGGCTAAGGTGATTTTAGTGCCCGCGGCCTTCAACATGACCACCGGCCCGGCCCACTGGGAGATTCTGTTCCGCTGCCGGGCGCTGGATAACCAGGCCTTTGTGCTGGGCACGGCCCCGGCCAGGGATCCGTCCAGCGGCTACACCTCCTGGGGTCACTCCATTGCCGTGTCGCCCTGGGGGGATATCCTGGGGCAGATGGACGAGCGGGAGGGGTGTATGATCCACACCCTGGATCTGGAGCGGGCCGGGGAGGTCCGGAACCAGCTGCCGTTGTTAAAGCACAGAAGGAAGGACATGTACCGTCTTGAGGAGTGCTGAGGGGATTTAGGAACACACAGGAAAAAGAAAATGTGAGAACGGAGGTTACACAATGTCAAATACGAATCAGAAGGCGGAGACCGTAGATCCTGTATTGAGCACAAAGGACGGCCGGTGGCCGATCTTTATCAAACTGTTTATCCTGTTGATCGCGGCCAGCGTGCTGGCGGAGCTGATCGGCACCGTCACCATCCCGTTAGGGCCCATTGGAAAGATCAGTATCATCCCCATGATTTTCTCCATGATCATCGCGGTGCTGTTCACGCCGGATGCCCTGGGCCGGGTGATCGAGCCCTTAAAAAAGCTGTGCAGCGAGAAGGAAGTCCAGCTGAGCGAGAACGTGATCATGCTCATGCTGCTGATCCTGGGCGTGAAGCTGGGGACCAGCGCCGGGCCCAACATCCTCAAGATCGTTCAGGCCGGACCGGCTCTGATCTTCCAGGAGTTCGGCAACCTGGGAACCATGCTCATCGGCCTGCCCTTCGCTATGATCCTGGGCATGCGCCGTGAGGCCGTGGGCGCCACGGTCAGCATCTGCCGCGAGCCAACCCTGGGACTGATCAGCGAGAAATACGGAATCAACTCCCCCGAGGGCCTGGGCGTCATGGGAACCTACATGGTGGGAAACCTGTTCGGAACGCTGTTCTTCGGCCTTCTGGCCTCCCTGGCCGTGAACACGGGAATTCACCCCTACGCCCTGGCCATGGCCAGCGGCATGGGCTCCGGCTCCATGATGACCGCGGCCAGCACGTCCCTTGCGGAGATTCTTCCCAATATGAAGGACGAGATACTGGCCTACGCGGCTACTTCCAATATTATGACAAATGTGACCGGCCTGTACATGGAGTGCTTTATCGCCATCCCGCTGGCCAATAAAATGTACCGGGTTTACAGCCGCCTGCTGCGGCGCAAAGAAGCGTAAAGGGAGGGAATGGATATGTCGGCAAAACTTGAAAATATGTTAAATCAGCTTAAGGTATTGATCCTCTGCGGCCTGGCGGTTCTGGCCACGCAGGCGGTGAACTTAAAGGGCGAGTTGGACATTCTGCCCGCCACCCTGGGTATGCTCATCATCATCGCAGTGTCCATCGCAGCCCTCAAAATCAAGGAGGCGCTGCCCCTGCAGATTCCGGCCTTCGCCTGGGCTTCCCTGCTGTCGCTGCTTTTGACCACCCCCTGGAGCCCGGTGCAGGGCCTGATCCTGGACCTGACCAAGCAGATTTCCGCGGGCCAGATCGGCACCGTGATCCTGGCCATCGCAGGCGTTTCCATCGGCTGCAAACTGGACGACATCAAAAAACTCAGCTGGAAAATCATTTTGACAGCCTTTGTGGTGTTCATCGGCACGTTCTTCGGATCGGCTCTTGTGGCGGAACTCATTCTGAAACTGCAGGGAATTATTTGATGAGGGCCTGACAGGCCCCACGGGAGAGACGGATATGAACATCGAGGAATTAAAACAGAAAGCCATCCAAACGATTGACCAAAGGCGGGAGGTTTACCTGGCCCTGGGCAGGAAAATTTACGAGAACCCGGAGACCGGCTACCGGGAGGTGAAGACCACACAGACCCTGGCGGATGCGCTGGAAGCGCTGGGGCTTGAGACGGAGCGGGATATCGCGGTTACCGGGTGCAGAGCCCGGGCAAATGCCCACAAGGAGGGGCCGAAGGTGGTGGTGATGGGGGAGTTGGACTCCGTGATCTGTCTGGACCACCCGGACTGCGACCGCCGGACCGGAGCGGTCCACGCCTGCGGCCACAATATTCAGACCACTGTGATGTACGGGATCGCGGACGCGTTTACCCACGCGGGTCTGTTTGACGAGCTGGACGGAAAGATCGACTTTATGGCGGTTCCCGCGGAGGAGTACATTGAGATGGACTACCGGGAAGGGCTGCGCAGGGAGGGAAAGCTTCACTATTTCAGCGGCAAGGCGGAGCTGACCTACCGCGGCGCTTTTGACGACGCGGACATGTGTATGATGGTCCACAACTTCCCCATCAGCGCCGGGGGCTACCGCCTGGCGCCCTGCAACACGGGCAACGGCTTTATCGGCAAGAACACCGTGTTTATGGGCAGGCAGTCCCACGCGGGCGCGGCGCCCTGGGACGGCATCAACGCCCTCAACATGGCCAGCCTGGCCATGAGCGCCATGGCTTACCAGAGGGAGACTTTTAAGGAGGAGGACACGGTCCGGGTCCACCAGATTATCAACAAGGGCGGCGACATCGTCAACGCGGTTCCGGCGGACGTGCATCTGGAGACCACGGTGCGGGCCGGGAACTTAAAAGCCCTGAAGGAGACCAACGAGAAGATCAACCGCTGCATCGAGGGCGCAGTGATCGCCCTGGGAGGCGAGGCCCAGGTGACCGACATGCCGGGGCAGATGCCCCTGAAGGCGGACCCGGGCCTGGCGCAGTGTTTCAAGGAAAATGCCCTGCGCTTTTACCGGGAGGAGGAGATTCTGCCCTGCTTAAAGAGTACGGCGTCCTTTGACATGGGCGATTTATCCCTGTTCATGCCGGTGCTCCACGGCATCACCTCGGGCATCGAGGGCGGCCTGCACTCTAAGGATTACCGCATCGTGGACGAGGAGGACGCATACATCACGCCCATGAAGATCATGGCCTGCACGCTGATCGACCTGCTGGCAGGCGGCGCCTCCCGGGCGAAGGAAATTTGCGGACAGTTCCGGCCGGTGATGAGCAAGGAGGAGTATCTCCAGTACCTTGTGGACACCCAACAGCAGCATCATTACGGGAACATGCAATAGACAGGCACAAAAAGAGAGCCCGGACGGCAGTGAGTAGATCGCTGCCGCCCGGGCTCTCCCTCGGCCTCCGGCGGGGGTCTGCGCGCCGCATCAGCCCCCGTTTTTGCGGATTTCGTCCAGGTAGCTGTAAACGGTGACCTTGGAAATCTTCATCCGCTCCGCCACCTTGTCCAGGGTGCCCTTGATGGTGAAAATTTCCCGGTCGTTCATAAAGCGGATCAGGGCGATCTTCTGGTCCCGGCTCATGGACTCCACGTCCTGATCGCCGATGGTCCGGTCGATGATGTCGTCCACGATCTCGCGGATGCTGGACACCACGTCCACCTCCTCCGCTGGGGGAACGATGGCGTCCGGCATACCGAGCAGCGTGCTGATATCCCCCATAAACTGGACGATGCGGGAGAGGTCGATGTTGACGCAGAGGGCGCCGATGACCTTGCCGTTTAAGTCGCGGATCAGAGCGGTGGAGGATTTGATTTTTTTGCCGTCCTTTCCTTCCATAATATAGTTGGCGCAGCAGTCGTTGTTGAACTTGCGGGAGAGCAGGACCTCCTTCACAAAATATTCAGTGAAGCTCTCGCCCACCGCACGGTTGGTGACAACGTTGTTCTCCGTGTACACCACGGAATTTTGTGGCCTGTCGAAGTCGTGGATGATGACCTCGCAGTGGCTCCCGAAGGTCTGGGAGATCAGTTTGGCTACCGGAATATAATTTTCTAAAATGGGATGCATGAGTTTCTCCTTGCACCAGTGATTGATTTTCACACCGGAATGTTTTATACTACCAGTATATAGAAAAAAATTTATGAATTCAATGAGAAAATGCAGTATTTAGAAAAAGTTTAGGAATTTGCAGTAACCGTTCAGACGGCGGGGAAAATGGCGTGGGAAGCCGCGTCAAGCTCGCTTGTAAGCGGCTTCCCGCGCCATTTTTCACATCGGATGGATATCCGATGCTTCTTGACCGGTCTGAACTGTTACAACTTGCATAGAATAAATTATGGAGGAAGCGATGAGAGAGAAGCGAGTTGCGGTGATTGGCTACGGAGCCCTGGGGAAAATCCTCACAGGGGGGATCCGGGAGAAGCTGAACGGGATTTACCGGGTGTCCGGCGTCTGGGAGCTTCGGATGGATTTGGTCCGGGAGGCTATAGAGAGGGAGGGATTTAAGGCTTATGGGTCCTTTGAGGAACTGTTGGAGGATCGACCGGATTACGTGGTGGAGATCGCCAGCGCCCAGGCGGTGGAGGCTTATGGGACCAAGGTGTTGGAGGCGGGCTGCGATCTGGTCGTCACCTCGGTAGGAGCCCTGGCGGACGACGGCCTGTACCGGCTTCTGAGAGACGCGGCCCGCAGCGGCGGCAGAAAGGTCCATCTGACCTCCGGCGCGGTGGGAGGTTTCGACGTGTTAAAGACCATCGCGGCCATGGGCGGCGCCAGCGGCCGCATCGAGAACTACAAAGCGCCCGCCAGCCTAAACGGCGCGCCCCATCTGGAGGGACGTGAGCTGCCGGAGGACCGGCAGGAGCGGATCTTTGACGGCACGGCCAGGGAGGCCATCGTGGGCTTCCCAAAGAATGTGAACGTGGCGGTGGCCTCGGCCCTGGCCAGCGTGGGGGTGGACCGGATGCGGGTGACCATCGACAGCTGTCCGGGTATGGAGGACAATGTGCACAAGATTGTGGTGGAGAACCACAGCGTGACGGCGGTGGTGGAGATCGCCTCCAGACCGGATGCGGACAACCCCAAATCCAGCGTCATGACGGCCTGGAGCGTGGTGGCCCTGCTGGCCAATCTGGCGGATCCGGTTCAGCTCTTTTGAGAGCGCGCCTGCAGCGTTTTCTGATAGGCGATCCTGAGCTCTCCGTCCTCCGAGCCTCCCGACAGACGGATCAATCCGCAGGGCCTGTAGCCGCTTTTGTCAAGGGCGCGCTGCATGGAGCGGTTGTCCGGGTGGGTGTCGATGCGGATATCGTCATACCCGAGGTTGCGGCTGTAAGCCTCGGACTCGGAAAAGAGCCTGGCGGCAATGCCGCGCCCTTTTAAGTCTTCCGCCACGCAGACGCGGTGGAAGCCCACATAGGGGCGGTCGTTGAGCCAGGCTCCGTCGATTTTAGCGTAGCTGGGATCCCGGCCTTCCAGCAGGGTGATCATGCCGATGACCCGCCCGTCCTCCTCCAGCACGCGGATCTGTCCCTTTGCCGCGCCGGCGGCCAGGCCCTCGCGGTCCGGCTCCCCCTTCTGCCACTGGTCGATGCCCCGGGCTTTGAAGGAGGCCTTGGCCTGGTCGACCATGGCCATCATCTGATCCAGATCCTCGTTCGCTGCCAAACGGTATATCATGTATTTTTCCTCCCGATATGGATGTTTTTAAGCCCGCGTTATTTTGCGGGCACTTTTTAAGTATACCGGGGAAGAGAGGGAGGCGTCAACTGTTTTCCAGCGGAGGACGGCCGCAGAAGGTAATCACGGTCTCAGGGGTGGTGATGGCCGGCACACTCCGGGTGGAGCTGGAGTAGACGGCTAAGAGCACCTGCTTTCCCAGGGGACCGTAATAGAGTTGGCCGTTGGGGGTCAGAAGCTTGGTGGAGCGGCTGATGTTTAAGTGCAGCGTGTTGTCCTCGTCGGTCAGCTGCTCGTCGAAGTAGGCCAGCAGCGCGGTCTGGGCGGGGTTTAGGCGGGCCGCCGCCAGGATGTTGTACCGGGGCGGATAGATGAGGGGCATGGGAGCGTTGGCATCGTAGAAGGCAGTGATGCGCTGGCCGGGGTGCAGGGGTTCGCAGCCCAGAATATAGGTGTCGGCGAAAATCACCAGGTCCGCGGGGCCTTGTTCCGTGTGAAGGGAGATCAGGGATGCGCAGTTGCACCACTCCCGGGAGCAGGACTGCATGGGGCCGATGTGGTTGATTGTGCCTGTGACAGATCGAAAACGGCTCATAAGTAACCTCCAAAATGTGAGCGTTCGCCGCAGGCCCGGCCCATGGGAGGCGCGGCTGCGGCCATATGGTACAGTATATTCCGGAGGAGGGCAAAAAGTACCTGTTTTGCGGCGTTTGCAGACACTTTTCCGCCATGGACTTGATTTTTCCCGCCGCAATGCTATACTGGATTTCATAGTATTTTAAATGATGACAAAAAGGAGAGCGAACCATATGAAAACGCAGTTGACGAGAGAGAAAGCTCTGGAGCTTTTAAAGACCTACAATCAGGAACCCTTTCACATTCTTCACGCCCTGACCGTGGAGGGGACCATGCGCTGGTACGCGAAGGAACTGGGCTACGGCGGCGAGGAGGACTTCTGGGGGATCGTGGGACTGCTGCACGACATCGATTTTGAACAGTATCCCGAGGAGCACTGCCTGAAGGCACCGGAGCTTTTAAAGGCCGGAGGGGCTGAGGACGAGCTGATTCACGCGGTATGCAGCCACGCCTACGGCATTATGGTGGACGTCAAGCCGGAGCACACGATGGAGAAGGTGCTGTTCGCCGCCGACGAGCTTACCGGCCTCATCGGGGCCGCCGCCCGCATGCGCCCGTCCAGGAGCGTGATGGACATGGAGGTGTCCAGCCTGAAAAAGAAGTTTAAGGACAAACGATTTGCCGCCGGATGTTCCAGAGACGTGATTACTGAGGGGGCGGAGGCCTTAGGCTGGACCCTGGAGGAACTGATGGATAAGACCATCCAGGCCATGCGCTCCTGTGAGGCTCAGGTGGCCGCTGAGATGGAAGCGCTGGGCTGAGACGGCGGGAAGCCGCTCGCCGCACACGTTTTTTACGGAAAGTACGCCTGTGACAGACAAATGTCGGTCACAGGCAAATTTTTTTGCCCGAAACCTATTGACATCCCCCGGGAAATACGGTATTATTTGCACTTGTAACGCCTTAAAGCAAACGCGGTTCGATTTCAAGGCGGATGTACGGTTTTAAGAATGGAAGAGGGAGACTTAAAAGATGAAAAAAGTGGTGAAATTCGGCGGCAGTTCGCTGGCCAGCGCCAGACAGTTTAAAAAGGTGGGGGAGATCATCTGGTCGGACAAGAGCAGACGGTATGTGGTGCCCTCCGCGCCCGGAAAGCGCAACGACAAGGATGAGAAGGTGACCGACCTTCTGTACCAGTGCTACGATGCCGCTTCCCAGGGCAGGTCCTACAAAAAAATCCTGGAAAAGATCAAAAACCGTTACAACGACATCATCGACGGACTGGGGCTGGATTTGAATCTGGATCACGAGTTCCAGCGGATTGAGGAAAATTTTGTGGCCGCGGTGGGCCGGGATTACGCGGGCTCCAGAGGAGAGTACCTCAACGGCCTGGTGATGGCCTGCTATTTAAACTATGAATTCATCGACGCCGCGGAGGTTATCTTCTTCGACGACAACGGCAACCTGGAGGCCGAGTACACGGACCATGAGCTGTCCGAACGCCTTGCCAATGTAGAGCGGGCCGTGATCCCGGGCTTCTACGGGGCCAAACACGACGGCAGCATCAAGACCTTCTCCCGGGGCGGCTCCGACGTCACCGGCTCCATTGTGGCCAAAGCCATTCACGCCGACATGTACGAGAACTGGACCGACGTCTCCGGCATGCTGGTGACCGATCCGCGCATCGTAGAGAATCCGGAAGTAATCGAAACCGTTACATATAAGGAGCTGCGGGAGCTGGCCTACATGGGCGCCAGCGTGCTCCACGAGGATGCCATTTTCCCGGTGCGCAAGGAGGGCATTCCCATCAACATCCGCAACACCAACCGCCCCGAGGACAAGGGCACTCTGATCGTGGAGAGCACCTGCCGCAAGCCCCGCCACACCATCACAGGCATCGCGGGCAAGAAGGGTTTCTGTTCCATCAATATTGAGAAGGCCATGATGAACTCCGAGGTGGGATTCGGGCGGAGAGTGCTCAGCGTGTTCGAACAGTACGGCATCAACTTTGAGCACATGCCCTCCGGCATCGACACCATGACCATCTACGTGCACCAGTCCGAGTTCGAGGACTACGAGCAGTCCGTGATCGCGGGCATCCACCGCGCCGTGGAGCCGGATACCCTGGAGATGGAGTCCGACCTGGCCCTGTTGGCGGTGGTGGGCCGCGGAATGCGCAGCGCCCGGGGAACTGCGGGAAGGATTTTCTCCGCCCTGGCCCACGCCAGAGTCAACGTGAAGATGATCGACCAGGGGTCCAGCGAGTGGAATATCATCATCGGCGTGAAAAACGATGATTTTGAGACCGCCATCAAAGCGATCTACGATATTTTTGTGACAGCGGAGCTGTAGAAAGCGGCCCGGGGTCATTGCTTCCAGCGAACGTCCGGCCGGAGCGGCGAAACCTTGCCCTCCGGCCTTTTTGTTTTTGTTTTCCTGCGGCGCAGACGTCCTTACACAGTCCCAAATTCAGGCCGCGCGGCAAAAAATATGGTAAATCCGTTTCATTCGTGGTACAATATGAACACTTGAGGAGGTGCCGCAGGCGTCCGGCGGGAATCTGTGCCCGTATCCCGGGCGGGATCCATGTGGCCCGCTGTGTGCGGCGGTACTTTTTGGGCAGACTGATCCTTAGAAGGAGGCAGGGACTATGTTGGAAAAAATTGATTTATCCAAACGAGTAGCGAAAGATACTTATAAGAAGGGAATGGAGGAGGCCGGTGAGAAGCTGGGCCTTCTGCAGCGGGAGTTAAAGGCTGCCGGGATTCCCGTGATCGTGGTGTTCGAGGGCATGGGAGCTGCGGGAAAGGGCGTGCAGATTAACCGTCTGATCCAGGCGCTGGACCCCAGGGGCTTTAATGTCTACGCCTGCAACCGCCCCACGGAGGACGAGCAGATGCGCCCGTTTCTGTGGCGTTACTGGACCAAGACGCCGGCCAAGGGACGCATCGCCATCTTTGACCGCAGCTGGTACCGCAGCGTGCAGGTGGACCGCTTTGACGGTCTGACGCCGGAGTCGTCCCTGGCGGACGCCTACCAGGACATCCTGTCCTTTGAGAAGCAGCTAAGCGACGACGGGACGGTGATCATCAAGCTGTTCCTCTACATCGACAAAAAGGAGCAGGACAAGCGTTTTAAGAAGCTGACCGGGTCCAGGGAGAATTCCTGGCGCGTCACCCCGGAGGATTTAAAGCGTAACGAGGAATTCGACCGGTATCTGCAGATGAACGAGGAGATGCTGGAGAACACGGACACGGACTACGCGCCCTGGACCCTCATCGAGGCGGTGGACCGGGATTTCGCAGCCTTAAAGATCATGACCACAGTGGCGGACCGGCTGGAGTACGAGCTGAACCGGCGGAAAGAGACGGAGGCGGGAGCGCAAAAGCAGGCGGAGCTTCCCGGCAGGCAGCGATTCAAGAACGGCGTGCTCTCCGGCATTGACCTGAGCAAAAAGCTGGAGAAAGACGACTACAAGAAGCAGCTGAAAAAACTGCAAAAGCGCCTGGAAGAGCTGCACAGCGAGATCTATCTGCTGCGCATCCCGGTGGTGATCGGTTTTGAGGGCTGGGACGCGGGCGGCAAGGGCGGCGCGATCAAGCGGCTGACCAGCCATCTGGACCCCAGGGGCTACCGGGTGAACCCCACCGCCGCGCCCAACGACATCGAGAAGGTGCACCATTATTTGTGGCGCTTCTGGAACGACGTGCCCAAGGCGGGCCACATCGCCATCTTTGACCGGACCTGGTACGGCCGGGTCATGGTGGAGCGCATCGAGGGCTTCTGTACCGAGGCCGAGTGGCGGCGGGCTTACCAGGAGATCAACGAGATGGAGTCCCACATGGCCAACGCTGGGGCGGTAATCCTGAAATTCTGGCTGCACATTGACAAGGACGAGCAGGAGCGCCGTTTTACGGAGCGGCAGAACAACCCGGCCAAGCAGTGGAAAATCACGGACGAGGACTGGCGCAACCGGGAAAAGTGGGATGAGTACGAGGAGGCGGTCAACGAGATGCTGGTGCGCACCTCCACCACCTACGCGCCGTGGATCGTCGTGGAGGGCAATGACAAGTATTACGCCAGAGTCAAGGTCTTAAGGACCGTTGTGGAGGCCCTGGAACAAAAGATAAAGGAAGTAAACGGTACGGCAGAATGAGTAGTGTAGTGGTAGTGGGCGGCGGAGCCGCCGGAATGACGGCCGCCGCTCCGTAAGGGGGGGGGAGCCGGCGACAGGGACGGCCGCCATGGCGGCTGCGGGAAGCGGACACAGCGTCCTGCTCCTGGAAAAAAATGAAAAGCTGGGGAAAAAGCTGTTTATCACCGGCAAGGGGCGCTGCAATGTGACCAACGCCTGCGATATGGAGGAGCTGATGGCCGGGGTGGTGACCAACTCCCGGTTCCTCTACAGCAGCTTCTATGGTTTTACCAACCGGGATATGATGGACCTTCTGGAGCGCTGCGGCTGCCCCTTAAAGGTGGAGCGGGGAAACCGGGTATTTCCGGTTTCCGACCACTCTTCGGATGTGATCCGGGCGCTGGCCGACGGCATGCGGGACCTGGGGGTGCAGGTGCGGCTGAACACGGAGGTGGACTCCCTGATCCTTACGGACGGCTGCATCCGGGGGGTGCGCATACGGGGCGGCAGGGAGGAGATACCCGCGGACGCCGTGGTGGTGGCGACGGGCGGTCTTTCCTATCCAACCACCGGCTCCACCGGGGACGGACTGCGCTTCGCCGGGGAGGCGGGGCATAAGGTGACGGAGCTGTCGCCCGCACTGGTCCCCTTCAACGTGAAGGAGGCCGAACTTGCCAGGGAGCTTCAGGGCCTGGCCTTAAAGAACGTGGAGGTCACGGTTCTGGACGGCAAGCGGGAGCTGTACCGGGAGTTCGGCGAGATGCTCTTCACCCACTTCGGGGTCAGCGGCCCAGTGCTGCTCTCCGCCAGCAGCTTCTGCGCGAAGGCGATCCGCAGACATACTCTGACCATGGAGATCGACTTAAAGCCGGCCCTGTCGGAGAAGCAGCTGGACGAGCGGATTCTCCGGGATTTCGGGGAGGCGAAAAACCGTCAGTTCAAGAACACCTTAAACCACCTGTATCCGGCCAAGCTGGTCCCGGTGATGATCCGGCTCTCCGGCATTTCCCCGGAAAAGCAGGTCAACGAGATCACCAAGGCGGAGCGGGAGCGGCTGTGCGGACTGACCAAGCATTTCACCATGACGCTCACCAGCCTCAGGGATTACAAGGAGGCCGTCATCACTCAGGGCGGCGTGTCCGTGAAGGAGATCAACCCCTCCACCATGGAATCAAAGCTGGTGAAGGGTCTGTATTTTGCCGGGGAGGTTCTGGATCTGGACGCGGTGACCGGAGGGTATAACCTTCAGATCGCCTGGTCCACGGGCTGGGCCGCCGGCAGCAAAATCGAATTTTAACAGGAGATCAGAGACAATGAAGCATTTCAATATAGCAATCGACGGCCCGGCTGGGGCCGGAAAGAGCACGATCGCAAAGGAGGTGGCCAGGAGACTGGGGTTTGTGTACGTGGACACAGGGGCCATGTACCGGACGATGGCGCTGCATTTTATCCGAAGCGGGATCGATCCGAAGGACGAGCAGGCGGTGGCCGCGTCCTGCCGGGATGTGGACGTGTCCCTGCGCTATGAGAACGGCGTCCAGCAGGTGCTGCTCGGCGGGGAAAATGTAACCGGCCTGATCCGCACCGAGGAGGTAGGAAACATGGCCAGCGCCACGTCGGTGTACAAGCCCGTGCGGGAGAAGCTGGTACAGCTGCAGCAGGCCTTGGCCAGGCGGGAAAACGTGGTCATGGACGGCCGGGACATCGGCACCTGCGTGCTTCCGGACGCGCCCGCTAAGATTTATCTTACCGCCTCCAGCGCGGTGCGGGCGGGACGCCGTTACAAGGAACTGGTGGAAAAGGGCATGGAGTGCGATCTGGCGGAGATCGAGCGGGACATCATCGACCGGGATTACCGGGATATGAACCGGGAGAACTCCCCTCTGCGCCAGGCTGAGGACGCGGTGCTGGTGGACAGCTCCTGCATGACGGTGGAGCAGGTGATCGCGGCCATTCTGGAAGCGGCGAAGAGTCGCGGACTTGAGGTGGAGTGATGAGCCGGGAAGTGATTGTGGCCAGGACCGCGGGATTTTGCTTTGGCGTGGAGCGGGCCGTTGATCAGGTCTACGAGCAGATCGGGCTGGTGGAGCAGGGCAAGGCCTCGGGGCCGATTTACACCTACGGTCCCATTATCCACAATGAGGAAGTGGTGGGCGACCTGGCGAAAAAGGGCGTCACGGTCCTGGAAACCGAGGAGGACTTAAAGGCTCTTCCACCGGGACAGGGCACGGTGATCATCCGCTCCCACGGCGTCAGCCGTCACATCTACGACATTCTCGAGGAGAGGGGCGTCGCGGTAGTGGACGCCACCTGCCCCTTTGTAAAAAAGATCCACCGCATCGTGGACGAGCACTCCCGGGCCGGGGAGGCTGTGGTGATCATCGGGAACGCTTCCCACCCGGAGGTGGAGGGCATCCGCGGATGGGGCAACCGCGATACAAAGGTGGTGGAAAACGAGGCCGAAGCTGAAGATTTTAATCTTTCAGAGGGCCAAAAGCTGTGCATCGTGTCCCAAACGACATTTAATTACAACAAATTTAAAGAATTAGTTGAAAAATTTTCGAAAAAGGGTTATGATAGTAGTGTTTTAAATACGATTTGCAATGCAACACAGGAAAGACAAGTGGAGGCGGCGCGTATCGCTTCGCAGGTGGAAGCCATGATCGTCATCGGCGGCAGGCATTCTTCCAACACCCAGAAGCTGTACGAGATCTGTCTCAAGGAATGTAAAAACACCTTTTACATTCAGACACTCGGCGACTTAGATCCTGATAGTGTATCTTCTGTGCGCAGCGTAGGTATTACAGCTGGGGCATCCACCCCAAAAAAGATTATTGAGGAGGTTCATACCAGAATGGCAGAGCAGAGTTTTGCAGAGTTATTAAAAGAAGAGGAAGAATCCACCAAACCAATACGTACAGGAGAGATAGTTACCGGTCAGGTCATCGAAGTCAGCAAAGATGAGATTATTCTGAGTATTGCAGGAAACAAGTCCGAGGGCGTTATCACCCGGGACGAGTACAGCAACGACAACAATGTAGACCTGACCACCAAGGTACAGGTTGGTGACGAGATGGAAGCGAAGGTCATCAAGCTGAACGACGGCGTGGGCATGGTATCATTATCCTATAAGCGTATGGCTGCCGACAGAGGCAACCGCCGTCTTGAGGAGGCGTTTGAGAACCAGGAAGTGCTGACCGCAAAGGTTACTCAGGTTCTGGACGGCGGCCTCAGCGTGGAAGTGGAAGGCGCACGGGTATTTATCCCCGCAAGCCTGGTTTCCGACAGCTACGAGAAAGACCTGTCCAAGTATGCGGGACAGGACATTGAGTTCATCATCACCGAATTCAACCCCAAGAGAAGAAGAATCATCGGCGACCGCAAGGCCCTTCTGGTTGCTCAGAAGGCCAAGATGAAGGAGGAACTGTTCTCCAGAATCCAGCCCGGCGACGTGACCGACGGCGTTGTGAAGAACGTGACCGATTTCGGCGCGTTTATCGACCTTGGCGGCGCGGACGGCCTGCTGCACATCTCCGAGATGAGCTGGGGCAGAGTTGAGAACCCGAAGAAGGTGTTCAAGACCGGCGAGCAGGTGAGAGTTCTGATCAAAGACATCCAGGGCGAGAAGATTGCCCTGAGCTTAAAGTTCCCGGAGGCCAATCCCTGGGTGACCGCTGCTGAGAAGTATGCGGCCGGCAATATTGTAGTTGGACGTGTTGCCCGCATGACCGACTTCGGCGCATTCATCGAGCTGGAGCCCGGCGTGGACGCACTGCTTCACGTATCCCAGATTTCCAGAGAGCACGTGGAGAAACCCTCCGACGTTCTGAGAATCGGCCAGGAGATCGAGGCCAGAGTCGTGGACTTCAACGAGAACGACCACAAGATCAGCCTGAGCATCAAAGCCCTGATGGGCGGCGGCCAGGAGCGTATGGAAGATTCCGACGTGGCGGATGTGGACATCAACAATTATTAATTGCAAAAGACAGTAGGACATGAAAGAGGCAGTTCCCGTTGCGGGAGCTGCCTTTTTAAGACCTGGCGACCAAGGCGGCGCGGGTATTTGGAAAATGGGATAGTGGAGTGAAACAGAAAAAGCGGCGGGAGACAAAATGGTCAGCCGTCGCTTATACCGTCGTGTAAATGTTTGAATTGATAATCCGCATACTGCTGGTGAATGGCAAGACGCATGCTTCTGGAGATGGGGATCCGGTCCCCGGTGGCCAGAAGAAATTCGTTCTTTTCCATCTCCACAACCCGGTCCATATTGATGATGCAGTTGCGGTAGCAGCAGAGAAAACGCGGATAGCATAAAAGTAGTTTGGAAAAATCTTCAAACCGCATGTAGGTGCGGTACATCCGCTGCGGCGTGTGAATCTGTATGTAGTGGTTGGAGTAATCTGCGTAACAGATATCGTCCAACAGAATTTTGACCATGATGCGGCTCACCTTGACCTCGATGTAGCGGCCGGTGTTCTCCAGCTCCCTGTGGGCGTACTCCATGGCGCGGCAGAAACGATCGTAGCCGATGGGCTTGAGCAGGTAGTCCAGGGCGCGGACCTCGTAGCCCTTGAGGGCGAAATCGCTGCTGCTGGTGGTGAAAATGATGACGCAGCTCTTGTCCTCCCGGCGTATTTGCTCCGCGATTCCAAGTCCCAGGGTTTCCTGCCCCAGGTAGATATCGATGAAAACCAACTGATAGGAATCCTTTTTCCAGACCTGCAGAAAATCCGCCGCAGCGGTAAAGAGCTCGGTCCGCTGTAAGATGTGGACGGAATGGAAATAGGTTTGAACGTAACCGGATAACTGGCGCGCTTCTTCCATGGAGTCGTCTATAATTGCGATATTCACGGCATTTATCCTTTCGTACAAAAGTCCGCTGCGGCATAGCCGCCATATGGAACGATATTGGGTATAATATGTGAAACATTATAGTATAGAACCTATGAAAAAGCAAGGATTATCGGGAAGACCTGTATACATGGGGTAGGCCTGGGCATACTTGGGGTAGGATTCGTTGGGCCTTGTTTCACGGCCTGCGAAGGACCATGAAAGGAGTATTTGAATTATGCCGAAAGCGAAGAAAAACGAACCATTTAACCCCAAGGATCTGACCCCTCAGGAGCAGCTGAAATTTGAAATTGCCCAGGAGCTTGGCCTTGGCGACAAGGTGATCGCAGGGGGCTGGAGAAGCCTGACTGCCAAGGAGAGCGGCAAGATCGGCGGCCTGATCACCAAGAAAAAGCGTGAGATGAAGCGGGAAGCCCTGGAGCAGGAGCAGGGGGCCTGAGCGTTTGCCGGGCTGTGATTGAAAACTGCGGCCAAATCGCGTATACTTAGATGAGAAATGAACCCGGCCGTCAGGCCGGGGACGGAGGAGATACGGCATGGAATTGGGAATGATCAGCTTTACGGCCCGGGGAACCGGGCTTTTGCATCGGCTTTCCGGGCTGTTACGCGGGAGGGCGGACTGCGTCTGCAGGGTGCCAGAGCGGTTTCTGACCCCTGAGATGGAGGCGGAGGGCATAGAACGGACGCCGGAGGGGGGAGCCGCCTCTTTCGCCCGGGAAATGTTCGCCGCAGGGCGGCCCATGCTGTTCGTGGGAGCCGCAGGAATCGCGGTGCGGGCCATCGCGCCCCTGGTGAAGGACAAGTTGACGGACCCGGCCGTACTGGTGATGGACGAGGCGGGACAATTTGTGATCCCGATTTTATCCGGCCACGTGGGCGGGGCCAACGAGCTGGCCCGCCTGATCGCAGGACTCTGCCAAGCTGTGCCGGTGATCACTACGGCCACGGACGTGAACCGGGTTTTCGCGGTGGATGTCTTTGCCGCCAAAAACAGCCTGATAATCGCGGACCGTGAAGCGGCCCGGCATGTGGCGATGGATTTGCTGGAGGGCAGGGAGGTGGGATTTCTGAATTCCTGTCAGGTGGAATGCGGCACAACGCTGGTGGACGGCTGGACGCCGGAGGGCTGCACGGCGCGGGCCTGCGGGCGCAATATTTACATTGGTGTGGAGAAAAATCCGGCTGTGTCCGGGGAGACGCTGCGGCTGGTTCCGAGGGCTGTGGTTGTGGGACTTGGCTGCCGCCGGGGTACGCCGGTTCAAACGCTGCGGGAGCAGGTACAGCTGGCCCTGGAGCGCGCGGGAGTCATGGAGCAGGCTGTGGCCTGTGTGGCCTCCATCGATTTGAAACGGGAGGAACAGGGCATTCTGGAGCTGGCCCGGGAACATAATTGGGAATTTATTACATATTCTGCGGAGGAGCTAATGCAGGTGCCGGGAGAATTTTCAGAGTCCGGCTTTGTGCGTGAGACGGTGGGCGTGGACTGCGTGTGTGAGCGGGCCGCCGTGGCTGCGGCGGGGGATGGGCGTCTGATCCTTGGAAAACAGGCGGCAAACGGCGTGACGGTGGCGCTGGCTGTGCGGGAGGTGCGGCTGCGGGCGGAGTGAGGGGACGGAGGAGGAGTGAGGGAATATTGGACCCACTCTTTTTCTGCACAAAAATAGCGGCAAACCCTTGAAAACACAAGGCTTTTACCGCTACTAAATGAGTGGAACCGAAGGGACTCGAACCCTCGACCTCCTACATGCGAAGCAGGCGCTCTCCCAACTGAGCTACGATCCCGTAACCACCGTTTGATATCATAGCACAAATTTCCAAAAAGGTAAACACTTTTTTTGAAAAGATTGAGATTTTTTTTTTGATATGGTATAACTTACTGGTGAGATCAGAGTGGTCAGAGGACAGGAATGGAAAATACATATATTTACAAGCAGCAGAAAAAGTTAAGGTGCGGATACACCACGGGCACTTGCGCGGCAGCGGCTTCCATGGCAGCTGCCGCCATGTTGTTGGGGGAGGAAGCCGTAGAACAGGTTTCGGTGGAGACGCCGGGCGGAGTGCGTTTCCTTCTGAGCGTGGAGGAGATACGGCGGGCCTCCGGCTGGGTGAGCTGCGCGGTCCGCAAGGACGGCGGGGACGACCCGGACGTGACCCACGGCATGCAGATTTGCGCCCGGGTGGGAGTTACGCCTCCTGAGCCGGAAATACCTGGTGGGTGGTATGAATATAAAAATGGCGGTTTGACGCTGAAAATAAAGGGCGGAGTGGGGATTGGACTCGTTACAAAGGCTGGACTCAGCTGCCAAGTGGGAAAACATGCGATTAACCCGGTGCCCAGGGACATGATCTTTAAGCATGTGGAACGGGTCTGCGCCGGCCGGGATTTTGCGGGGACGCTGTGGATTGTGATCTTTGCTCCGGAGGGGGAGGCGCGGGCATTGGATACCTTTAACGGCCGCCTGGGAATCCGGGGAGGAATCTCTATTCTGGGCACCACCGGCATCGTGGAGCCCATGAGCGAGGCGGCTCTGCTGGCCACGATCCGCCTGGATATCCGGCAGCAGGCGGCCGGGGGACCGGGGACGCTGGTGCTGACCCCGGGAAATTACGGCGAGACCTTTGTGCGGGAACGCCTGGGGCTGGATCTGGACCGGGCGGTGAAGTGCAGCAATTACATCGGCGCTTCCATCGACATGGCGGTGGAGGAGGGGATACGGGAGGTGCTTCTGGTGGGCCACGCCGGAAAGCTGGTTAAGGTGGCCGCCGGGATTATGAACACCCACTCCTCGGTGGCGGACGGGCGCATGGAGATACTGGCCGCCTACGGAGCGGCTTGCGGGGCGGGACCGGAGCTGGTGGAACAGATTCTGGAGTCCATCACCGTAGACCAGGCCCTGGAATATATGGAGCAGGTTCCCGGCCTGGGGCAGGCGGTGATGGACCGGGTGATCCGCCGCATGGACGGCTGCCTGCGCCGCAGAGCCGGAACGTCCATGAAAATAGAGGCGGTGGTCTTTACCAACGCCAGAGGGCTTTTGGGCCGCACAAAAGGTGCGGACGGATTGATTGAGAAGATAAAGGCAGGAGGATAAACGATGGTACATATTGTGGGAGCCGGACCGGGAGCGCCGGATCTGATTACGGTTCGGGGACAGAAGCTGTTGGAAGCGGCGGATGTGGTGATTTACGCGGGTTCTCTGGTGAACACAGAGCTGCTGGCCGGTTTGAGGGAAAACTGCCGGGTTTATAACAGCGCCCTCATGACGCTGGAGGAGGTCCTGGAAGTGATCCGGGAGGCGGAGGAGCAGGGACTTGACACCGTGCGCCTGCACACCGGGGACCCCTGCCTGTACGGGGCGATCCGGGAGCAGATGGACGCCATGGACCGGCTGGGAATTTCCTATGATATCTGTCCGGGGGTCAGCTCCTTCTGCGGCGCGGCGGCGGCGCTTGGCATGGAGTACACGCTTCCGGGCGTCTCCCAGAGCGTGGTGATTACCCGGATGGCGGGGCGGACCCCGGTGCCGGACCGGGAGTCGGTGTCCTGCTTTGCGGCCCACGGCGCTACCATGGTGGTGTTTTTAAGCGCCGGCCTGTTGGACGGGCTGCAGCGGGAGCTGCTGGATGGAGGATATAAGCCCTCCACCCCGGCGGCCATTGTCTACAAGGCTACCTGGCCGGAGGAAAAGACGGTGATCTGCCGTTTGGACCAGCTGGCCGATACCGCCGGGCGGGAGGGCATCTCAAAGACCGCGCTGGTGATCGTTGGGGACAGCGTTTCCCAGGCGGGATACGACCGGTCCCTGCTGTATCACCCGCAGTTTACCACGGAATTCAGAAAAGGGGAGGAATCGTGATGGCCGGAGTTTTATATGTGGTGGGAATTGGACCCGGGGAGGAGGCGCAGATGACGCCTCAGGCGGACGAGGCGGTCCGTCAGAGCCAGGTGCTGGCCGGATACACGGTGTATGTGGATTTGCTGCGGGAGCGCTATCCGGACAAGGAGGTACTGACTACCGCCATGACCCAGGAGGAAAAGCGGTGCCGCCTGGCCTTTGAGTGCTGCGCCGGGGGCCGCAGCACCGCTATGGTGTGCAGCGGGGACGCCGGAGTTTACGGCATGGCGGGGTTGATTTTAGAGCTGGCCCCGGAGTATCCGGAGGTGGCGGTGCGGGTGATTCCCGGCGTGACGGCTGCCTGCGCCGGAGCCGCCGTGCTGGGCGCGCCGCTGATGCACGATTTTGCGGTGATCAGCCTCAGCGACCGGCTGACCCCTATGGAGACCATCTGGAAGCGCCTGGAACTGGCAGTGGAGGGGGATTTCGTGATCTGCCTCTACAATCCCTCCAGCAAGGCCAGAGGGGATTACCTGGCCATGGCCTGCGACCGCCTGCTGGCCCGCTGCAGCGGAGACCGGATCTGCGGGATTGTGCGCAATATCGGTCGGGAAGGCCAGGAATACCGGGTGATGACGCTTCGGGAGCTGCGGGACTGGAAGGCGGACATGTTCACCACGGTGTTTGTGGGGAATTCCCAAACCCGCCGCATCGGGGACTATATGGTGACGCCCAGGGGATATCGTCATGGGCAGCGCGGTTGAGCGCCTGCGGCCGGTGCTGCTGTTCGGCGGCACCACGGAAGGGCGGGAGCTGGCGGCCCGCCTGGCGGGCAGAGGGCAGCGGACGATCCTCTGCGTGGCCACGGACTATGGCCGGGAGGTGCTGGAGCCGGAGCTTTTAGCCAATTTTTGCCTGGACGTGCGGATCGGGCGGATGGACGCGGAGGAGATGCGCCGTCTGATTCTGGAGGAAGAGCCGGGCCTGGTGGTGGACGCCACCCACCCGTACGCGGATCAGGTGACCCGGAATGTGCGGGAAGCCTGCGAAAAGACCGGCCGGGAATACCTGCGGTGTCTGCGCCCGGCGTCTGGGCTGGAATGCCTTGAGGGCATGCGACCGCCGTCCGGGGAGGAATGCTTCCGGGATCTGCGTCCGCTGTCCGACCGGGAATGCTTGGGGAAGCTGCACACCCCCTCCGGCCCGGAGTATGGGGGTGGCGGCATGGTGCGGGTGCCCTCGGTGCAGGCGGCCGTGGAATGGCTGGCGTCCCGGGAGGGGAATATTCTGGTTACCACCGGCAGCAAGGAATTGGCCGCTTTCTCACAACTTCCGGATTTCGCCACACGGGTTTACGCCCGGGTGCTGCCCACGCTGCCGTCCCTTAGGGCGTGTCTGGACCAGGGGCTTCCCGGCCGCCATATCATCGCGATGCAGGGACCGTTTTCCAGGGAGACCAACCGGTCCCAGCTGGCGGAATTCAACTGCCGTTTTCTCGTGACAAAGGATGCGGGGGACAACGGCGGTTTTCGGGAAAAGGTGCGGGCCGCCGGGGAGGCGGGGGCGGTGGCTCTGGTCATCGACCGGCCGGAGACGGAGCGCGGACTGAGCGAGGCACAGGGTTTGAGCGCGGACCAGGTGATGGAGCGCTATGAACAGTGGAGGAGACAGCATGTGTGATAAGAGAATTTCGATTGTGGGCGCGGGAATGGGCACAGCGGACCAGCTCACGGGCCTGGGAAGCCGCCGCCTGCGGGAGGCGCAGGTGGTTGTGGGCGCGCCCCGGCTGACAGAGGGACTTTCAGGGGAGCTCGCCGGCCATGCGGTCCTGGCCACCCACCGCACCGGTGAGATCGTGGAATTTTTGAAGAATGAAAAATGGACCCGGGCGGTATTTCTGGTGTCCGGGGACACAGGATTTTACAGCGCAGCCTCCGGGGCGGCCGCAGCGTTTGAAAAACAGGGCTGGGAGACTGAGCTGGTGCCCGGAATTTCCAGCATGTCCTGGTTTGCAGCCAGACTTGGGAAAAAATGGCAGAACATGGCGGTTCTCAGCTGCCACGGCAGGGATGTGGACCCGGCGGACTGGGTCCGCAGCCATGGGGAGAGCTTTTTACTTCTGGGCGGGAAAATCGGTGTGCGGGAGCTGTGTGCCGCCCTGTTGGAGGGCGGACTTTCGGACTGCCGTCTCTGGGTCGGGGAAAATCTCGCCGCAGCGGGGGAGCGGATCGAGGCGGGAAGCCCGGAGCAGATTTTATTGAGCGATACAAACCGGCCGTTCGGCAGCCTGTGCTGCGCGATGGCGGAGAATGCCCGGGCGGTTAACACAGCGTTCAGCTCCTTCGGCCTTCCCGACAGCGCGTTTGTCCGCGGAAAGGTTCCCATGACCAAGTCCGAAGTGCGGGCCCTCTCCCTGACAAAGCTGGGGCTGCGGCCGGGAGCGGTGTGTTTTGACGTGGGTTCCGGCACCGGCTCGGTGTCCGTGGAAATGGGTCTGGCCCTGAAATCCTGGGGCGCGGGCGCGGTCTATGCGGTGGAGAAAAAGGAGGAGGCCCTGGAGCTCACAAGAATTAACGGGGAGCGGTTTCTGGGAAACTGGAAGGGATTCCATGTGGTGCCCGGTAGCGCGCCGGAGGCATTTGCCGGCTTGCCGGCTCCCACGCATGTGTTTGTGGGCGGAAGCGGGGGAGCGCTCCTTCCGGTGGTGGAGCAGGTACTGGAGAAAGCGCCCGGGGCCAGAATCGTGGTCAACGCCGTCACGCCGGAGACGGTGGCGGAGCTTTTGCAGTGCCGGAAACGTTTCCGGTTCGCGGTCTGGGAGATGGTTCAGGTCCGCGTGGATACGTTCCGCGCAGCCGGGAATTACCATATGCCCTGCGCGGGCAACCCGGTTTGCATCGCGCTGATGCAGAACCCCCAGCGCGGGGAGGACGGGCTGTGAGAGGCGTGCTGATCGCCGCGCCCTCCAGCGGCAGCGGCAAGACGGTGGCGGTCATGGGGCTTCTGGCGGTCCTGAAGCAGAAGGGCGTGGGCCTGGCGGCGTTTAAGTGCGGGCCGGATTACATCGATCCGCTGTTTCACCGGAAGGTTCTGGAGGTGGAGAGCTGCAATCTGGACAGCTTTTTTCTGCCCGCGGACCAGGTGAGAGCTCTGGCGGAGCGGACGCTGGCTGAGACCGCCGGGCCGGAGGGCTTCGGAGTGGTGGAAGGCGTGATGGGGTATTTCGACGGTCTTGGGGGCGTCTCGGCCCGGGGAAGCTCCTGGGAGATAGCGCAGATTCTGGGGCTTCCGGCCATTCTGGTGGTGGACGGGCGGGGCGCCAGCTTATCCCTGGCGGCTCTGATCCAAGGCTTTTTGAACTACGCTCCGGCGGATCAAACGGGCCGGGGAAACCGCATTGCCGGAGTGATTTTCAACCGCGTGGGCGGCGGGATGTATGACGTGTTAAAGAAGACCATTGAGGCGGAACTGCCGGTCAAATGCCTGGGATATATACCGAAAATGGATTGGCTGAACATTGAGAGCCGCCACCTGGGGCTGGTGCTGCCCGATGAGATTGCGGATCTGAAGGGGCTGGTGAAGCGCCTGGGGAAGGAACTGGAGCGAACGCTGGACTGGGAAGGGATTCTGGCACTGGGAGCGGAGGAAAGGGCGGCTGATACAGGGGCCGGTTCCGGCTCTGAGAAGGCGGCTGAATCGCCGGAAGCGGTAAACTGCCGGAAAAATCCGTTTAATGCCTCACCCCGCGGAAATGGGGCCGCCCGGCCTTCATTCCGCCTGGCAGTGGCCATGGACGAGGCGTTCTGCTTTTATTATCGGGAAAATCTGCGGGCGCTGGAGGATGCCGGGGCGCAGCTGTGTTATTTCAGTCCCATCCATGACTGCAAGCTGCCTGAACAGACGGACGGTCTGTTGTTGGGCGGCGGTTACCCGGAGCTGCACGCGGGGGAGCTGGCCGCGAATCAGGAGATGCGCGAATGCATCCGCCGGGCGGCGGAGGACGGTATGCCGATTCTGGCCGAGTGCGGCGGGTATCTGTATCTTCTGGACGAGCTGGAGGGGGCCGACGGAGCGGTTTATCCCATGGCCGGGGTATTTGAAGGGACCGGACAGCGGGAAGACAAGCTGAGGCAGTTCGGTTATATCACGGTTTCCTCCGGGCGGGACGGGCTTTATCTGAAGCAAGGGGAAACGGTCCGCGCCCACGAGTTCCACTACTGGCATTGCACCCGGGACAGTGAGCGTTCGGTGATGAGGGCGGTCAAGCCCACGGGCCGTAGGAGCTGGCCGGCCATGCGGGAGAAAAAGCGGGTGCTGGCGGGATTTCCCCATCTGTATTACCCCTCCTGCCCGGAGTTTGTCCGGCGTTTTGGGGAGCAGTGCAGGCAGTATGATAATGAAAAAAACGGAAAGCTGGTAGAGAGAAATGCTGACATTGCAGAATGTGATTGATTCCATAAAAGAACCGGATCAGGAGGCGGCGGACCTGGCGCGGCGGCGCTGGGACAGTGTGGCGAAGCCGTTAAACAGCCTGGGCGCGCTGGAGCGGGATCTGGTCCGCATTGCGGGGGTTCAGGGAACGCCCCGGATCTCCATCGGCAGCAAGGCCATTGTGGTCATGTGCGCGGACAATGGGATCGTGGAGGAAGGGGTGACTCAGACCGGGCAGGAGGTGACCGCCATCGTGGCGGAGCACATGGGGGACGGCACCTCCTGCGTCTGCCGGATGGCCGCGGTGGCCGGGGCAAAGGTGGTCCCTGTGGACATCGGCATCGCCGGGGAGACGTCCTCTCCCGGCATCCTACGGATGAAGGTAGCCTGCGGAACCCGCAATTTCCTGAAGGAACCGGCCATGAGCCGCCGGGAAACGGTACAGGCTCTGGAGACGGGGATCGCCGTGGCGGGGGAAATGAGCCGTCGGGGCTTTGCGCTTCTGGGATCCGGTGAGATGGGCATCGGAAACACCACAACCAGCAGCGCGGTGCTTTCAGTGCTTCTGGAGCAGCCGCCCAGCCGTGTGACCGGCCGGGGAGCCGGGCTGGACACAACCTCCTACCGCAGGAAAATTTCAGTGATCGAGGAGGGAATCCGCCTCCGCCGCCCGGATAAGGGGGATGGGATCGATGTTCTGAGCAAGGTGGGAGGACTGGATCTGGCCGGGCTGGCAGGACTTTATCTGGGCTGCGCGTACTACGGGATTCCTGTGGTATTGGACGGGTTGATCTGCGCGGCGGCCGCGCTGGCGGCGGTGCGCATCTGCCCGGCTGTGGGCGGATACCTTCTGGCCTCCCACGTGTCCGCGGAACCGGCTGGGGCCATGGCTTTGGAGGCGCTGGGTCTGGAACCGGCCATCAACGCCGGTATGTGCCTGGGCGAGGGCACCGGCGCGGCGGCGCTGTTTCCGCTGCTGGACATGGCCTTTGCGGTTTATGACGGGATGAGCACCTTCGGGGAGATGCAGGTGGAACAGTACCAGCCACTGAAATGAAGAAATATCCCGCGAGGCGTTTTTGCCGTTTCTGTGCATCGCGCATCGCGTTACTGGGAACGGAGTGAGCAATAACACAGAGAGGAACAGGAGTACATGATCACACTGGTGACTGGGGGCTGCGGAAGCGGAAAATCGGAGTATGCGGAGAATCTTTTGGCGGGCAGCGGCTGCCCCTGCAAATGGTATGTGGCCACCATGGAGGTCTGGGGGGATGAAGACCGGAGAAAGGTGGAGCGCCACCGGAAGCAGAGGGCCGGGAAGGGCTTTCACACGATCGAGCGCCCGAGAGGTCTGGAAGCGCTGCGGATTCCCGGCAGCCCGGAACAGACGGCGGTGCTTTTGGAATGCGTGTCCAATCTGGCCGCCAATGAGATGTTTGGCGGGGAAACGCTACCGGACTGCGGGCAGGAACGGGCGGTGACCGCCGGGGAGGCGGTGGTGGACGGGATCAGAAGCCTGGCCCGCCAGGCCGCAGAGCTGGTCGTCGTCACCAACGAGGTGGGACTTGACGGGATTTCCTATGAGGTAGAGACGATGGAGTATATCCGGCTGATGGGCAGGGTTAACCAACGCCTGGCAAAGCTTGCGGACCGGGTGGTGGAAGTGGTTTACGGCATTCCGGTGGTGCTTAAGGAAAACGGTGCAGCCGGGCAGGGAGGTGGGATATGAACGGTTTGTATTCTCTTTTAATCGCTGTTTCCATGTACTCGAAATTCCCGGTTCCCACGGTCAACTGGACCAGGGAGCGCATGGGCTACGTGATGTGCTGGTTTCCGGTGGTGGGAGTGATCGAGGGGCTGGCGCTGTGGTTCTGGCAATGGGCGGGCGGGCGGCTTGGATTTACGGACGCGGGCAACGCTCTGGTGGCTGCGGCCCTGCCTCTGATCGTCACCGGGGGAATCCACATGGACGGATTTCTGGACACGATGGATGCCATCCACTCGTATGGGGATCGGGAGAAGAAGCTGGAGATTCTCAAGGATCCCCATGTGGGAGCCTTTGCGGTGATCGGCTGCGGGGGATATCTGCTCCTGTATGCGGCCGCAGCGTATGAGGTTACGGTCCTGGGGCTTTGGCCGTTAGCGCTTCCGGTTTTTGTGATGGAGCGGGCGTTCAGCGGCTTGTCGGTGGTATTTTTTCCCTGCGCAAAAAAAAGCGGCCTGGCCGCAACCTTCTCGGATGGTGCCAAGCGCCGGGCGGCGGGAATCAGCCTGAGCCTTTGGCTGGCCGCGGCCCTGTGCCTTGGCGGCGCGGTGATTCCGGGCGGAAGCCCGGTTGTGGTGCTCGGTCTTTTGGCAGTGCAGCTATTGGTATTCGCCTATTACCGCCGGAGGTCGGCCGGGCAATTCGGAGGCATCACCGGGGATCTGGCCGGGTATTTTCTGCAGGTTTGCGAGCTGGCGGGGTTGTTTTGGCTGGCGGTGGCCGGACACATGGGCTTTGCCGGATAGGGGACGGAGGAAAATGAAGATAATGGAAAAGGCGGAGATGATATGATTCTGGTGACAGGCGGTACAGCCCAGGGAAAGCGGGAGTTTGTGGAACGGGACTTGATTGGTGAACTGGCTGGCGAGAGGACCGGCGGAATGGCCGGTAGGCCGGCCGGCGGCCGGGCTGTGATATGGGTGGACGGTGCGGCCGCGGAGCCGGATTGTTTTTTGTCCGCGCCATTCTGCCATAACCTCCAGGCTTTTGTCCGCAGGATCGTGTCCGGGGAGATCGCGGTGGATCTGGTGGAGCTTACGGAATTGATGCAAAAGGCCCGTCCGGACCGCGTGATCGTCACCGATGAGATCGGCGGAGGCATCGTTCCGACAGACCCGCTGGAGCGGACCTGGCGGGAGGAGACGGGGCGGGTCTGCTGCCGCCTGGCGGCAGCGGCGGGGCAGGTCTGGCGGGTAAACTGCGGGCTGGGTCAGAGAATCAAATAGCCGGACGCCCGGCGGCGATACAGAACAGAGGACGGGAGAGATTGACTGCATGTTTGGACTGGAATCAGGTTGGTTTGGAATGTTTGTGTTTCACGGAGGCGCCCTGTTGGGGGGCTGCGCGCTGGACTGGCTGTTCGGCGACCCGCGCTGGCTGCCGCACCCGGTGCGGCTGATGGGGCGGATGATCGCCTGGCTGGAGGGAC
>OBXQ01000067.1_pt1 | contig 89706 bp, 79 predicted proteins | sample 1476641 | NCBI WGS metagenome assembly OBXQ01 (sample SAMEA2580174, study PRJEB22360) | human gut metagenome | biome: human gut; feature: human-associated habitat; material: faeces | place: Denmark | collected 2008/2010
AAGAGATAGCTTCTGCGGCTGAACATCTAAACAAGATGACAGATGCGCTAAATACAAAACTTAGCGTCTTTAGAACTTAAGTTTTTACCTCTTAAAATTTAAAATTTAATGTTTTTAGGTCTAGCTTTGGCTAGACCTTTTTAAATTTATAGATAAAAATTTCAGTATTAAAATCAAAATTTTACAAATAAAGATATAGAGTAGGGCTTTGTAAATTTACAAAGCTAAATTTATTTTCTATTTTCGTCTAGGACTTTTTGCATGTTCTCTCTAGTCGCCTCCAGCCAGTTTTGTTTTGAGGTATCGACTAGATCAAGACAAAAGAGCTTGATGTCTGCTTTTTTAAAGCTAAATTCTTTCACTTTCATCGCATCGCTTCCAACGATTACAATAGGTTGAACCTTTAAATTTAGCTTTTCAACTAGCAGTTTTGCGCCACCTTTAAATGGTAATAATTCTTTGGTTTGAGATCTTGTGCCTTCAGGAAATATCGCTAAAACACGCCCATTTTCTACTCTGTCTTTTGCTTCGCTTAAAAGCTTTATTAGCGAGTGCTTGTTTTCTCGCTCGACCGCTATCATCTTTGGAAGGCTTAAAATTTTACCGATGATCGGGATCTTGCCTATTTGCGCCTTTGCGATCCAGCATATATTTTTAGGATGGATCTCTTCAAGTACGATGATGTCAAGCATACTTTGGTGATTTATCAGCAAGATATTTGCTTCGTCGCTAAATTTACCGATAACTTCTAGCTTATATCCGCCAAAAAATCTCTGCGATCTGCCCCAAAATTTTCTTATGGCTCTATTTTTAGAGTTAAAGAGCCACATGAAAAATACGACAAAAACGACGCTTATAACAAATTCAATAGAAAAGAAAAAAGCTCTAATTTTTGACAAGATCACCCTTTCTTACCCAGCCGATTTTGCCGTCGCTAAATAAAATTTTTGAGTAGTCATCTTTTGTGTCTAAAATTTCAACATTTTCATTTTTACGAGATGTATAAAAAACGGTTGAATTTTTAGTTGGCAAGATAGTGACGCTCACATCTGGCTTAAGCACTGCTTTGCCAAAAGGATTGTAAGTATAAATTCCAAGTGCGATAAAAACGGCCGCTACAAAGAAGTAGCTTAGCTTTCTACGCCAGATCGCTAGCAAGATAAAGATAGCGACCAAAGAGTAGATCGTGATATCTTTGTAGGTGCTAAATTCGCTTTGTTTTGGATTTAGACCGATTTGCGTGCTAACCTCGTCCTCTTCGACGCTCACAGGCAGTGAAAAGCTCTCAAATTTAGCTTTTTTTAGGTTGTAGTAGTTAAAGTCAAGTGTCTTTTTGTTTGGCTTAAATACTGCAAAATAATATGCACTTTGCGAGTTAAAGTCGCCGTTTATCGTATCTACGCCTTGCTTTAGGATCGTTTTATTTTCGATATTAAAGGCGCTTAGATCGACATTGTTGCCGTAAATTTCAACGACCATGATGTTGTTTATATCATCAAATTTAGTCGTTTTAAATTTCTTTACCTCAAGGTTATCAGCGACGATGTGGTTGTAGTTTTCGTCACTTCTAAGCTCTTTTAGCTTTGGTAAAAAGATATTTATGTTTGAGTTTTGATAGTTCTCGCCATTTCGTTTTAGATCTAAGCTAACTCTTAAAGTCTTTGCATCAATGCTTGTTGCTTCAAGGTAGAAAGTGCCGATATATTTGTTTTCTTCACCTTTTACCCATTGAAAATTCTTCTTATTTAGCCATTTGATATTTGTCTCATCAAGCTGTGTCTCAAACTCAAACTCAAGGTCACTTTGCGTATCAGCCACGATCTCAACGCTAAAAATTTCTCCTACGACGACATTTTTAGGGATATTTGTCGCTTTTAAAAGGAGGTCTTTTATTTTTATCTTGTCATAGACTTGATTATCAGGGACGCTGATGTCTGGTTCGTTTGTCGGTACGATATTTCGCATCTGCTCTGGAGTGATACGCTCTGGCTGTGGGGCGATAGAGCGTGGAGAGACGAGCTTTCTTGATATTTCTTCTTCGCTTGGAGTCTTTGTTTGAGGCTTTGAACTTGGGCTATTTACAAATTTATCCTCTCTTGCCTCATCCATCATGTCAAAAACGCTGACTTCATCAGTGTTTGCAGCAAATAAATTTAGCGTGAGTAGGGCGATAAAAAGTGTTCGTTTTACCAAACTAGCCCTTTTAACATCTTCATGCCATCATCTGTGCCTAAAATTTTCTCGCAAGCGCGCTCTGGGTGAGGCATAAGACCAAAGATCCTCTTGCTCTCATCGCAAATCCCAGCTATGCTATCAACCGAGCCGTTTGGATTTATCTCATTGCCGTGGCTGTCGCAGTATTTTAGTAGGACTTGCTCATTATCATATAGACTTTTTAGCGTATCTTCGTCGGTGTAGTAGTTGCCCTCGCCATGAGCGATAGGGATATTTACCACTTCATTTTTGGCTAAATTTGCTAGGAATTTATTGTTATTTGAGATTACTTTTAGATGGTGGTATTTTGAGACGAAATTTAAATTTTCATTTCTTCTCATCGCACCTTTTAAAAGTCCAAGCTCAAGAAGCATCTGAAAGCCATTGCAAATTCCCAATATATAGCCACCTTTTTTCGCATGTTCTTTTACAGCCTGCATGGCTGGGCTAAATTTAGCTATCGCAGCCGTTCTCAGATAGTCGCCGTAGCTAAAACCACCAGGTAAAACGACTAGATCAGCATCGATCTTATCTTCTTTGTGCCAGATGATCTGCGTTTGGCAGCCAAGTAGCTTAAAAGCGTGAGCTGTGTCTTCTTCGCAGTTTGTGCCGGGAAAAAGTATGATCGCTACTTTCATAGCACGATCTCGTAGTCTTCGATGACGGTGTTTGCTAGAAGCTCTTCACACATCACTTTTAGCTGATCTTTTGCCTTGTTTTTATCGCTCTCGTCGATATCTAAAACGATTTGTTTGCCTATCCTGACATTTGAAACACCGCTAAATCCAAGTGAATTTAGCGCGTGCTCCACTGCCTTACCAGCAGGATCTAAGACCCCACTTCTTAATGCTATATTTACGACAGCTTTCATCTTTGTCCTTAAGAAAGAATTCTTCTTAAAACTTCTTCGTAAGCTACTTTTACGCTACCAAGGTCTTGTCTAAATCTATCTTTGTCAAGTTTTTCGTTTGTTGTTGCATCCCAAAATCTGCAGCTATCAGGGCTTATTTCGTCAGCTAAGATGATGTTGCCATCTTTGTCGATACCAAATTCGACTTTGAAATCAACTAGTTTTAAATTTCTCTCTGCAAAGAATTTAAATAATATAGAGTTGATCTCTCTTGCTGTGTGTCTTAGAGTTTGAAGATCTTTTTCGCTTTTTACTAGACCCATGATGATGCAGTGCTCATCAGTAACTAGTGGATCGTGTAAATCGTCGTTTTTGTAGTAGAACTCAACAAGTGTAAAAGGTAGAACTGTGCCTTCTTTTATGCCAAGTCTTTTGCTAAGTGAGCCAGTTGCGATATTTCTCACAACAACTTCAAGAGGTATGATCTCGCATTTTTTGACCACTTGCTCAGTGTCGCTGATGGTCTCAACAAGGTCAGTGACGATACCTTTGCTCTCTAGCAGTTTAAAAAGCTGAGTAGAGATTTTGTTATTTAGTGCGCCTTTGCCAGCTTCGTTGCCTCTTTTTTGAGCGTCAAATGCTGTTAAATCGTCTTTAAATTCAGCCACAAGTAGATTTGGATCGTCTGTGGCGTACATTTTCTTGCCTTTTCCCTCGTAGATAAGCTCTCTTTTTTGCATGTTGTTCTCCTTTAGATTATTGTTGTTTTATCTTTAAAATTTTGATCGTATCAATCGCTGTTTTTAACTGAATATCCTCATCGACTTTTTTCTGTGTGATTATGTTTTTATCATCTTTTGCTTCAGTTTTATTGCCTTCACTTATTGGATTTATCTTGTTTAGCTCGCTTTTTAGGTGTGCTTTTAGTTCACTCTCTTTGATGCTAAATGCACTATCATCGCTTTGCGGCACTTTGCCAGGATGCACGACTACATCAGGTGTTACGCCAACAGCTTGGATGGTTCTACCACTTGGCAAGTAGTATCTTGCGATGGTTAGTCTTAGTGCTTCTGTATCGTCTATTGGTAAGATCACCTGAACGCTGCCTTTACCAAATGTGTTTTCGCCAATTATAACCGCACGTTTATGATCTTGCAGTGAGCCACTGACGATCTCGCTAGCACTTGCGCTTCCGCCATTTACAAGGACAACAAGTGGGAGTTTTGATAAGGTTTTGCTAGCACTTGCTTTATACTCTACATTTTCAGATGCATCACGACCTTTTTGAGATACGATGATGCCATTATCTACGAAAAGATCCACTAGATCGACAGCTTGATTTAAAAGACCGCCAGGGTTGTTTCTAAGATCAAGTATGATGCCATTTGCTTTAGGATGCTCTTTGATCGCCTCTTTTACCTTTGTGACGACGTTTTTGTCAAAATTTGTGACACGTATATAAAGGATGTTTTCATTTTCTATCATTTTTGCATAGACAGACTCAACCTTTATAAGATCTCTTATGATCTTTACGTCAAATGGCTTTTGCTCACCTTTTCTTAAGATCGTAATTGTTATCGGAGTTTTTGGCTTGCCGCGCATCTTATTCACAGCTTCATCTATCGTTGTGCCGATAGTTGAGTTGCCATCGATCCTTAAAATGATATCGCCGGCTTTTATGCCAGCTTTATCAGCTGGAGTGTCCTCGATAGGCGAGATAACGGTTAGTGCGCTATCTTTCATGCCAACTGTTATGCCAAGCCCGCCAAATTCGCCGCTTGTTTGCACCTGCATATCTTTATATGCTTTTTCATTTAAAAAGCTTGAGTGAGCGTCCAAATTTTGCATCAAGCCAGCGATGGCTTTGTCGATTATCTCTTTAAATTTAATATCATCAACGTAGTATTTTTCAACAGTTGAGATGGTTTTTGTAAGTTTTGAAAGTGCTTCAAGTTTCGCACTTGCCTCATCTTCAGTTTTAGCAAAAAGTGCATTTACTGCTACGCTTGAGATGAGCAGGGCGCCTGTTATTTTTAGCGCAAAAGATCTAGTAAATTTGTTCAAAATATCTCCTATATTTTTTGGCTCAATTTTATTAACATTTGGCTAAAAAAAGCATAAATTTAGCCTTATATTTTTAGCTTGTGTCTATTTTTAACACAAATTTATAACAGCAAATTTTAGCAATTAAATAAAAAGAGTGATAAATGTTATAAAAATACTTGACAATATAAGACTAAAGTTATATAATGCCGCCATTATAAAATAACTTAAGGAGCTTTAATGGCTGACATAACAGAAAATTTAACAGCGCAGATGCAAGAGACACTTGAAAAAGGCGTTAGCTTAGCGATCTTTTCTAAAAATCCACAAGTTGTGCCACTTCACGTCTTTTGGGCTTTGCTCGCTGATAGTAATTCTATTTTGAATCAAGTATTTAATAAGATGAACATAAGCAAAGACGCAGTCGAGCTTGAGATAAAAAGCAAGATCTCGTCACTCCCAAGCAGCTCAAACGTCACAAAAGATAACGTTTCAGTTTCAAGAGAGCTTATAAATTCACTTGAAAACGCAAAAGCTTTAATGGTAAGTATTGGTGATAGCTACATAGCTGTTGATACATGGATCATCTCGGCTCTTGAGCTTAGTGAGATCAAACAAATTTTAAGCAAATTTTGCGACATTTTAGAGATCAAAAAGAACCTTGAGAGCATAAGAGGTGGTAAAAAGATAGATAGCCAAACTGGCGATGATACTCTTGATAGCTTAGAGAAATTTGGTATCGATCTAACGCAAAAAGCGCTAAATAAAGAGCTTGATCCAGTAATCGGCCGTGATGAAGAGATCACTAGGATGATGCAAATTTTAATAAGAAAGAGCAAAAACAACCCTATCTTGCTTGGTGAGCCAGGCGTTGGTAAAACAGCCATCGTTGAGGGTCTAGCTCAAAAGATAGTGGCTCGTGATGTGCCAACAAGCCTTGCTAACAAGCGTGTCATCGCGCTTGATATGAGCGCAGTTGTAGCTGGAGCAAAGTATAGAGGCGAGTTTGAAGATAGGCTAAAAGCTGTCATAGACGAGGTTAAAAAAGCTGGCAATATCATACTTTTTATAGATGAAATTCACACCATAGTTGGAGCTGGTGCGAGCGAGGGCGGAATGGACGCTGCAAATATCCTAAAACCAGCTCTTGCACGTGGCGAGCTTCACGCTGTTGGTGCGACAACATTAAAAGAGTATAGAAAATACTTTGAAAAAGATGCAGCACTTCAAAGACGTTTTCAGCCTATAGACGTTAAAGAGCCAAGCGTAAATGAGGCACTTCAAATTTTACGTGGTATAAAAGAGCGCCTAGAAGTTCATCACGGCATCACGATAACAGATAGCGCGCTAGTTGCCGCAGCAAGGCTAAGTGACCGATATATCGCAAACCGCTTCTTGCCAGATAAAGCGATAGACCTTATAGACGAGGCAGCAGCTGAGCTTAAGATGCAAATAGAGAGCGAGCCATACGAGCTTTCAAAGATAAAACGCGAGATCGTAACGCTTCAAGTAGAAAAAGAAGCGCTAAAGATGGAGGATGCGGATAAAAATAAAGAGAGACTTGGCGAGATCGAAAAAGAGATAGCTGATCTAAATGAGAAAAAGCTAGCGCTTGATACTAAATTTGAAAACGAAAAGGCCGTTTTTGGCGGAATTTCAAAAGCAACAAAAGAGATTGATAGCTTAAAATCACAAGCCGAGATAGCAAAAAGAAATGGGGATCTTCAAAAAGCTGCCGAGATAGAATACGGCAAGATAGCGGACGCTAAAAAGCACAAACACGAGCTTGAAGAAAAATGGGAGCACATGAAAAAAGAGGGCGTGCTTCTTAAAAATCAAGTCGATGAAGAGCTTGTAGCTGAAATTTTGAGCAAATGGACTGGAATTTCAGTTAAAAAGATGCTAACAAGCGAAAAAGAGAAATATCTGCGCATCGAAGAGCATCTAAGAGAGAGCGTTGTAGGTCAAGATGACGCACTACACGCACTTGCACGTGCTGTTAAGAGAAACAAAGCTGGTCTAAATGAGGGTCAAAGGCCGATTGGTTCATTTTTATTTCTTGGACCAACAGGCGTTGGTAAAACTCAGTCAGCTAAAGCTTTGGCTAAATTCTTGTTTGACGATGAGAAGGCGCTTATCCGTTTTGATATGAGCGAATATATGGAAAAACACAGCGTGAGCAGGCTTCTTGGTGCGCCTCCAGGATATGTAGGCTACGATGAGGGCGGTCAGCTAACAGAGGCAGTTCGCAGAAGACCTTACTCAGTCATACTTTTTGACGAGGTTGAAAAGGCTCATAAAGATGTATTTAACATACTTTTGGGCATTTTAGATGATGGACGCGCGACTGATAACAAAGGCGTAACGGTTGATTTTAAAAACACGATCATCATTTTAACTTCAAACATTGCTTCAAATTTCATAATGGAGCTAAAGGGAGAAGATCGTGATGTGGCTGTTAAAAACGAGCTTAAAAACTACTTTAAGCCTGAGTTTTTAAATAGGCTTGATGATACTATCATCTTTAATCCTCTAAACGAGCAAGGACTAATCTCTATCGTTGAGATCATGTTTAAAGAGCTTGAAAAGACTCTTCACAACCGCGGTATCAAGGCAGTTTTAAGTGAAGAGGCTAAGAAATTTATCGCAAAAGCTGGCTTTGACATAGTTTATGGCGCAAGGCCTCTTAGAAGAGCGCTTTATGAGCTAGTTGAAGATAAGATCGCTGATATGATCTTGAAAGATGAGCTTGAAAGTGGCGATGAGATCACCATTGATAGCGATGGCGAGAAGATCATCATTAAGAAAAAATAACTTCAAATTTACTTGGCAGGTTGGATCAACTTGCCAAGCTTTCATATAAAATTTATACAAAAAACATCAAAAGAATAGGGCGGTTTAGCTATTTAAAAATATGACTAAACTCCTAAAAATTTAGCAAGGGCAAAATAAAATATAGCCGATGATATCGCAGCTGCAGGTAGTGTGATGAGCCAAGCTAGGATGATAGGTCTTACCATTTTCCAGTTTGCATTTTTATTTACGATGCCGATACCCAAAACCGCGCCTATTAGGATATGCGTCGAGCTAACTGGTATGCCAAGCTTTGTAGCTAGAAGTATGACGATACTTGAGGCAAGCTCTGCGCTAAAGCCAGTCGTAGGTAAAATTTCAGCTAGTTTTGAGCCGATAGTAGTTATCACCTCTTTGCCTAAAAACCAAAGTCCAACAACAAGCGAGATGCCAAAGGTTACCATTGCGATGCTTGGGATCGGTGAGCTTTCGTTTATAGAGCCAGTTTTTAGCACGTCAAGCACAGCTGCAAATGGTCCAACTGCATTTGCGATGTCGTTTGCGCCATGTGAAAATGCAAAAGATGAAGCGGTAAAAATTTGAAACCATGAGAAAATTCTATTGATACTCTTTTCGCTATCGTTTTTGCTCATGACGTTTATGATAGCAAGGCTTGCAAGATACGCTAGAGCTCCGATAACAAAGATGATCCAGATGGTTTGGATGATGCTAAAGGCTAAATTTATATGCTCAAGCCCTTTAAAAAGCATCATTGATGAGATGACCATTGCGGCAAATCCAGCGATGATCGGGATGTGCTTTTTCATCGCTTTAAAGGTATCTATCTCTTTTTCGCTATCTTTCATGATGCGAATTTTTGAGCGGTATTCGCTGTATTCAGTGGTTTCGATCTCGTCCTCATCGATAACTGCGATCTTTGAAAGAGTGGCTATCTGCTCCTCAGCTGGCTTTGTTTTGAGTGCTTTTATAAAGCTTTCTTTATAGGCTTTTCTATCAGCTTTTAGCGCTTTTAAATTCGTCTTTAGCTCATGCGTTGGCTCGATTATTTTGCTTTTTACATAGCCAAATATAATGTAAGACATCACGCCGCCAAGCAGTGGCGAGATGACCCAGCTAACGGCGATCCTGCCGATCTCACCCCAAGAAACCATATTAAATGGCTCAGGATCTTTTATCATAAATCCCATAGCAAGTCCTGCGCCAACGATGCCACCAACTATCGAGTGAGTGGTCGAGACTGGCAGACCTTTTTTGGACGCATAAAATAGCCAAAGACCAGAGCTAAGAAGGGCTGAGATCATGATGATGACAAATTTCATCGGGTTTAGATCGCTTGGAAATTTCACGATCTCGTTTCTAATGGTATTTGTAACCTCAGATCCTGCAAATATCGCGCCACTAAGCTCAAAAATGGCTGCGATTACAAGAGCTTGTTTGAGTGTGAGTGTTTTTGCGCCGACACTTGTGCCAAAGCTGTTTGCAACGTCATTTCCACCGATATTAAACGCCATAAAAAGACCAAACATACCAGCGATCAAGAATAAAAAGTAGTTATTTGTCGGGATGTATTGATAGCCCCAAACGAAAAATCCAACGCTGCAAATCGCAAAAATAACTAACGCCAAGAAGTTATCTCGAAGCAATCAAGCCCCCTTGTAAGAGTTTTTGGCAAAATTATATCTTGAAAATTATTAAAGTTTTTAGAATTTTCTCACTTTAAATGATACTAAATTATCATATGTTAGAATTTGGCAAAAATATTAAGGATAAATTTTGGTTATAGCGATCGATCTTGGCTCAAACACCTTTCGCGTGGCGCTTATAAAAAAGGTGCAAAATGGCTTTAGTAATGAGCAAATTTATGAAAAGATAGTTGGAGCTGCAAGGGGCTTAAACGAAAGTGGTAAGATAGGCTTGGAGGCTAAAAATAGGCTTTTTGAAGCGATAGTGGAGGCTAAAAGCAAATTTGACTTTGCTAAATTTAAATGTGTGGCAGTCGCAACTGAAGCTTTTAGAGTAGCATCGAATAGTGAAGAAATTTTTAGTGAGATAAGAGAGAAATTTGGCATAAATTTTCATATCATTGACGGGCAAGCTGAAGCAAAACTTACATTTTTAGGTGTGCAAAATGCCTTAAGAAAGCTTGGCATAAATGATAAATTTAGCATCATCGACATCGGCGGTGCAAGCTCAGAGATAGGTGAAGATGGAAAATTTATAAGCTTTAAATTTGGCATCATCACCTTTTACGAGAGGTTTAAGACGCTTGATCTGATGCAAGAAAATGCAAAAATTTATACAAAAGAGGCAAGGGAATTTTTAATAAGTCTTGACAATAGACTTATTGTGCTAACTTCTGGTGTGCCGACCACTATCGCAGCACTAAAGCTTGGGCTAAACTACGAAAGCTATGATCCAAAAAAAGTGAGTGGATATGAGCTTAAAAATGACGATCTTGCTCGGTTTGTAAATGAGCTTTTAAAGATGGATGATAAAAGCGCTGATGTGGCGGTTGGAAGAAGTAGAAAATATCCGCTCATCGCTGGAACGCTGCTTTTAAAGGAGCTACTAAACGGGCAAAAAGCGAAATTTATAGTGATAGACGATGGGCTTAGAGAAGGCGTTGGAGCAGCTTATCTGCAAGGCATATTTCAAGAAATTATCACAAAATTTTAGTTATTATTTCAAAAATTTAAAGGAGAAAAAATGAGCATAAGAGAGCAAATTTTGGCTGACATAAAAGAGGCTATGAAAGCAAAAGATGAGTTTAAAAGAGACACCTTAAGGACGCTAAATGCAGCGCTTAAGCAGGTTGAAGTCGATCAAAGGATCGAGATGACCGACGAGGTCGTGCTTCCGCTACTTCAAAAAGAGATCAAAAAGAGAGCTGACTCGGTCGAGCTCTATCTAAAGGGAGCAAGAGAGGATCTTGCCAAAAAAGAGCAGAGCGAGATCGAGCTAATCAAGGCATATCTGCCAGCTCAGCTAAGTGATGATGAACTAAAAGAGAAGATAAAAAGCATAATTGAAAAGGTTGGTAAAAATTTAGGCGCTGTGATGAAAATGGCAAAAGATGAGATCGGAGCGAGTGCTGAAGCAAAACGCATAAGCATTATCGCAAAAGAGCTTTTGAGTTGATTTATAATTCTTACAGTAAACAGAGCTTGTGTGCCTATTGCGCCACATAAGCTTTTTTCTTAATTGTTTATTTTTAAAAAAACATTACAGTAGCAAAAACATATATAATATGACAAAAGGTAAAATACAAGGTATTTTATATATTTTGTATTGAAAACTATAATTTTCAAATTGATATTTTAAAATCTTTATTCTGCTCTTTTGAAAGTTTTAAATGGCTAGATTTGGCTATGTTTTGCATTTTAACTTTTGTGTGATCTAAATTTATCCATTAAATTTGGCGTAAAAATATTTGTAAGAAAATTAGTTAAATTTTACACTTTTCAAAAATTGTAAAATTTGCATCTACCTTATATATAACTTAAGATTTGATCTACCCTGTTTTGAAAAAGTGAGCAAGAGTTATCTTTGGAGTTTATGGTTCTTGCTTTTAAACGCAGAGCACCGACCTTGCAAAAACTGCGCGATAAAAGTACATAAAGCGCTCGCTCAAGCTGGCGCGTTTTTGATATAAATTTAATCCAAAGCGAGTGTTTTTTAAAAGCTGATAAGACAATCTTATACGTGTTAAATTTAAGAGTAGCATAAAATAGAATAAATGCGTGATATCTGTTTTTGTGTGCCAAATAGTGATCTTGTGCGTTAAATTTTGAAGCAAATGGGTTAAATTTAGCATTCAAAGGCAACTACAAAACCAGTGTTTGTTTTTGTATGCTTAAAGAGCCATCTTTTTAGAGTTGAGCGATCTTGCGTGATAAATTTAAGAGCTAGTAGTTAAATTTGCTGTGAAAACACGCATTAAAACTATTTTTTTAAAGCTAAAGTGCGTGAGTTAAAATTTATCGTCAAAAAGTGTGCGGATATCTAGTGTGTAGTTTTTTGGCATAAAGATCGGTGAGTCTAAAATTTCAAGCAAGCCGTCATCAAATGAGAGAAATTCTACTACCCTTTTGCATTTGTTGTCAGTTTTTATACTCATATCAGCTAGGCGCACTACCTTTACGATCTGCATTTTATCTGCCGTCCATTCAGAAAAAGCTAGAAATTTAGAGTCCTCTGAAAACAAAAAGCAAGCAGTCGCTCTCTCGCTAAGTAAAATTTGAAGCGTATCGTCATCTTTAACTAAATTTTGATCCACTGATGATGTTTTTGCGTGGTTTGAAGGCTCATTTTTTAAATTTAGACAGTGCTCGCTATTTACAAAAAGTCGTAGCTCGCCAAGGGTTGGAGCGCCCATAGCGACCTCGCAGCCTTCAAATTTGGCGCTAAATTTGCCATCACTGCTACACGCATTTGCCTCGTAGTCCCAAGCCGAGCGCATAAATTTACCTATTAAATTTGCCAGCCATGGCTTTGTAGATATTTAGCTCATCTTGCAAAAGCGTGTATTTTGCTTTTAGTAGCCCTATTTTGGCCTCTAGCTCGCTGTTTTTAGCCTCTAAAAACTCTTTTAGCTCGACCTTGCCGTAGGAGTATTTTAGTTCATAAATTTTTGAAATTTCCTCGTAGTTTTTTATCTGCTCTTGGTAGTTAGCAAGTAGTGCTTCGTCGTTTAGGTAGCCTTTGTAAAATGTGTCTATCTCGTTTAGTGCGCTATTTAGAGTGCTTATGTAGTTTAGTTTTGCAAGCTCGAAATTTGCCTCGCTAACTTTTAAATTTGACTTTAGCTTGTGGTAGTTTAAAAATGGTAAATTCAGGGCGATGTTGCCATTTAGAAATTTAAGGCTAAAGGCTTCCTCTTTTTTGTTGGTGCTGCTTTTGAGGCTGGCTCCTAGCGTGATACTTGGATAAAACTCTTTTTGGCTCGCTTTGTAGTTTAAGATGCCCTCTTCTATGCGGTAAATGGCCGCTCTTAGATCAGGGCGGTTTGCTATGGCGCTTGTTGGCACATCTAGATCAACGCCCACTCTTTTAACGGGACTTAGCGTGAGGTCTTCAAATTTAAGCTCAAATTCTGGCCTCTCATTTAGCAAAATCCTAAGCATTTTTTTAGCACTCACAAGCTCTTTTTTGGCACTTTCTATCTTATTTTGAGCGCTTAAAAGCTGTGAGTTTATCTGCTTTAAGCTTAGCGCCTCCTCTTTGCCAAGCTTAAATTTAAGCCCAACTATCTCATTTAGCTTGTTATAAATTTCTAAAATTTGCTCATAGGTTTTTATGCTCTCGTTTAGATATAAAATTTGAAAATAGGCATCTGCTACTGAGTTTATAACGCTTAGTTTGCCAGCTTCCAAGTCAAATTTAGTTGCCCTTGCCTCAAACATCGCTGCGTCTTTGCTATTTGCTAGCTTTTGCCAAAGATCAAGCTCATAGCTAAGCCCTATGCTTGAGCCAAAACTTCTACTAGAAGCGCCGCCCTCTTTTATATTTTTACTACTTCCAGCCTCGATACCAGCGTTAAAGCTTGGGATGAGATTTGCCTGCAAAACGCCAGCTTGAGCGAGCGCTTTATTTACATTTATCGCAGCTTTTGCAAGGTCGGTGTTGTTTTTAAGCGCTAGTTCTACAAGCTCATCAAGGTAGCTTTGCTCATACTGCTTCCACCAAGAGGTGTTTAAATTTAGCTCACGGCTGGCGTTATCTTCAAGTAAAATTTGCTTGTAGTTTTCATCTATATTTTTAACAGCGCAACCGCTTAAAACGAGCACTAAAGCTAGGCTTAGAAATTTCATATTACTCCCTTGAAAGCGCATCTATTGGATTTAGTTTTGAGGCATTTTTAGCAGGCATGTAGCCAAAGATGATGCCAATCGCCATCGATGTGACAAGTGCAAGCACGATCGAGCCGTTTGAAAAGATCATGCTAAAGCCGTTTAAGAAGTTGTTAAAGATGTAGCCGATAGCGTAGGATAGGACGATGCCGATGGCTCCGCCGATAAGGCAAAGTAGCACCGCCTCTATCAAAAACTGCTGCAAGATGTTGCTCTGTCTGGCTCCGATCGCCATTTTTATGCCTATCTCTTTGGTGCGCTCGGTGACTGAGACTAGCATGATGTTCATGACGCCTATGCCGCCAACTACGAGCGAGACGACGGCGATACTTGAGATGAGAAGGCGCATGGTTGAGATGGTCTCTTCGATCGTTTGCTTGATGCTGTCTGAGTTTCTTGTAAAAAAGTCCTTTTTGCCGTGCTTGATCTCTAAAAGCTCGGTTAGTGTTTTTTCGGCGATTTGCGCATTGACGCCCTCATTTACTTTGGCTGTGACCGAGCTTATAAATTTATCCCCAGTGACCTTGTTTAGCACAGTCGTGTAAGGGGCGTAAATTTTAAGCGTGCTTGAATCGCCCATCTTAAAATCATCCTTTTGCAAAACGCCGATAATGCGAAGTGGCTTTTTGTTAAAAAGTATGATCTTGCCGATAGGATCATCATTTTTAAAGATGCTATTTTTGGTGTTTTGATCGATTAGAGCGACTGAATCAGAGTTTAAAACCTCGTCATCATCGTAAATTCTGCCCTCTTCTAGCTTTAGCCCATTTACGTCAAAACTCCCTACTCCACCGCCTTTTAAGCTCGCACTTAACGAGATATTTTCATAAGTTAGCACGCCTGAAGTGCTTGTATTTGGCGTGACTGAGTCTAGAAAGGACTGCTTAGCAAGCATGTTTGCATCGCTTATGGAGAGCGTTTTTACCTTGCCTGAGAGCATATCGCCAAAGCCTTTACCAGGCATGATGTCGATCGTGTTTGTGCCGATCTTTCTGATGCCAGCTAAAATTTGCTCCTGCGAGCCTTTGCCAAGGGCAACGACGCTAATGACTGCTGTGATACCTATAATAATGCCAAGCATCGTCAAAAGCGATCTTAGTTTGTGCGCTAGCATCGCATTTACCGACATTTTAAAACTCTCAATTAGCTGGTCTTTATAGTAGGTAAATTTGCTCTTTTCTGGCTGAGTTTGCTTTGCGGCCTCGTAAATTTCACTATTTTTGACATTGTCACTTACGATGTTACCATCTTTTATCTCGATCACACGGCTTGCATACTCTGCGATCTTTGGGTCGTGCGTGACGATGATGATGGTGTGACCTTTTTTGTAAAGATCAACTAAAATTTCCATCACCCTTAGCCCACTCTTGCTATCAAGCGCGCCAGTTGGCTCGTCTGCTAAAATGATCTCGCCGCCATTCATCAGTGCCCTTGCTATGGAGACCCTTTGCTGTTGTCCGCCTGAGAGCTTATTTGGTAAATTTTTCGCTTTTTCGCTAAGCCCAAGTGAGCCAAGAAGCTCATTAGCTCTTTTCTCTCGCTCGCTCTTGTTGGCACCTGCGTAGATGCTTGGTAGCGCTACGTTTTCAAGGGCGTTCATCGTGCTAAGCAGGTTATATCTTTGAAAGATAAAGCCAAATTTATCTCGTCTAAGCTTAGCAAGTGCGTCGCTATCAAATTTTGATATTTCTTTGCCGTCCAGCAAATACTCGCCCCCACTTGGGCTATCAAGGCAGCCAAGGATGTTCATCAGGGTTGATTTACCAGAGCCAGACTGACCGATGATGGCTATAAACTCACCCTTTTTTATCTCTAAATTTATACCATGCAGGATCTCTATCTCGTTTTCGCCTAGCTTAAAGCTTTTGGTGATGTTTTTTAGGCTTATCACTTAAAACTTCTTATGTTCTTTTGCGATCATCTTAGCGATCTCGCTTGATGAGCCTTGAGAAGTGATGATCTCATCGCCTTCGTTTATACCGCTGATGATCTGCGTATCGAGGTTGTCTTTTATGCCGGTTTTGACCGCTGTTTTTACAGCTTTGCCATCTTTTAGCACATAGACAAAAGTTCCGTTTTCATCTTTTTTGATGCCGATGCTTGGCACGATGATGGCGTCCTCGACGTTTGCTATTAAAAGCTCGTTTTGTGTGGTCATGCCTATTCTTAAAATTCCATCTTTGTTATCAACGATGCTTTGCGCGTAGTAATAAACCGCCGAGCTGCTGCTTGAGCTACTTGAGTATGAAGACTTACTGCTGCTACTTGAGCCGTAGCTGCCATCACTTAGCGTAGTAAGCCCTGGGTCGATCGAGCTAACAGTCGTTTGAAATTTCTTCGTTGGCTCAGAGAGGATCGAGTATTCAACTGGCGTGCCGACTTTTATCTTTGTGATGTCGCCTTCTGCTATTTGCATCTTCATCTTAACTCGGCTAAGATCGGCGATATTTACGATAGTTGGCGTAGTTTGGTTGGCATTTACAGTCTGACCCTCCTCAACCTGCACGCTTACAACCGTGCCATCTCTTGGAGCGGTAATCTTTGTGTAGCCTAAATTTATCTTAGCTGTGCTTAGCTCGATATTTGTCTGCTTGATCTGCGCTTCAAGCTCCTTTATCTTGGCACTGTTTGCGCTAAAAGTGTTTTTTGCGCTTTCAAAATCTTGCTTTGAAGTGGCGTTTTTGGCAAAGAGTGCATTTTCCCTATCAAACTGCGTTTTAGCGATATTTAGAGCCACTTTTGCGCTTTCAAGCTGAGCTTTGTAGATGGCAAGCTGCGCTTCTTTATTGTCTATGCTATTTTGCTGGGTCGAACTATCGATGCTTGCTATCATATCGCCCTTTTTTACCTGATCTCCAAGCTTAACATATAGCTTTTTTATCTGACCGCTCACCTGAGCTCCCACGTCGATTAGCTCGGTGGCGAAAATTTCTCCAGTTGCATCGACCTTTTTGCTAAATGAGCCCTTCTTTGCCTTTTTGGTGATAAACTCCACCTCTTCTTCTTTTACCTTGAAAAATTTATCATAGACGAAGTATCCACAGACGCCTAAAATAAGCAGGATTATTAAAATTTTAGTTTTTTTCATCGCTTCTCTTTGTAAAAAATTGGTAAATTTTACTTCACAAGAGTAAATACTCTTTAAGCTTCCTCTTTTGCCATGCCAGCCTCTATCAAAAATCTGCTTGGCTGGTAGGTCACCTTCTTTATCTTGTCGTATTTTGCATAGCTAAGATATAGCTCGTCTTTAGCCCTGGTAACTGCTACGTAAAAAAGGCGCCTCTCCTCTTCTAGGCTGCCACCCATGCCCATTAGCTTTAAATTTGGAAAGCGGTTTTGCGCGAGATCGACGATAAAGACTTGATCAAATTCAAGCCCCTTGCTCGCATGCACGCTAAGCAAGCTAACGCCCTGCCCTTCGCTCATCTCGTTGCTTCCAAGAGCTAAGAAGTTGTAAAATTTACTGATATCTTGATATTTTTTAGCTAGCTCACTTAGCACCACGCTCTTTGCCATTATGCGCTCTTTGACCTCTTCTTTGAGCGCCAGATCGACGTTGCCATTTTTTAGAGTTGCCCTTTTTGTGCTGATGTTTTCAACGATTAACGAGTAAATTTTGCTAGTTTTTATCTCATTTATCATCGTGGCTGGCTTTGAGATATTTCTCATGCCTCGTAAAAAGTTGTAAATTTCATATAAAAACTGCGCCCCACTCTCGCTTAGCTTTTGTAGTTTTAGCACAGGGTGACCTAGGAATTTATCACTAAAGCCAAGCTTAGAAAACCTCGAAACTTCGGCAAATTCATCAAGGTCGTCAAAAAGGCCTAGCTGGTAGTTTCGCCTTTTGTTTGATGAGATATTTACACTCTCATCTGGCTCAACTATCCCTTTTATCAAATTTCCATGCCCAAGCTTAAGTAACGCGTCAAAAATTTCTTTGCTAACTGCGCTACCAACGCCCTTTGCGTATTCGCAAATGTGGATAAACGCCATTATATCTTTTGGATTGACATAAATTCCCATGATATCGATGAGTGCTTTGATCTCACGGCTCTCAAAAAAGCTCACCCCGCCCTTTCGCTTTGAGCCGATGCCTCGCTCTTTTAGCGCGACCTCGATGCCGTCAGCTGATGAGTTATTTCTAAAAATTATGGCGATATTTTCTCTATTAAATGGCGAGAGCGAGATGATATCAGCGATATTTTGATACTGATCAAAAAGCTCGTTATAGACAAGCAGTCTTGGAGGCTTGAAATTTCCCTCTCGGCTAACTGTGAGGTGCTTTTCATAAAGCCTTGGGTTGTTGTTTATCACCTTGTTTGCAAGGGCAAGTATGCTCGAGCTTGAGCGGTAATTTACATTTAAAGCGTAGATATTTGCGTTTGGGAAGCGATCTTTAAATGAGCCAATGATCTCGATATTTGCGCCGTTAAATGCGTAGATGCTCTGGTCAAAATCGCCCACGCAAAATAGGCTCTTAGTCTTAAATGCGTCTATGAGGCTGCCTTGAAGCGTGTTTGTATCTTGATACTCGTCTATCAAAATTTCATCATAAGCTAAATTTGCTCCCTTTTTTAGCTCGTCGCGCATTTTTATGAGAAGGTCGTTAAAATCAGCGTAAGAAAATTTAGCCTTTTCAGCCTCAAACTCCTCTAAAACATCTTCATAAATTTCAGCATAAACGCCCTGCTCTTCGCTCTTATCGCTTATCCATTTGCCAAAAGTTGTGCCTTGTTCGCTGTTTTGAAATAGCGAGTAAAGGTCGTATAGATAGGCTCCGCCGTAAGGCTTAACGTCGCTTAAATGGTAAAATTTACGCCTCTCAACAAGACTTTTTAAAAGCGTCTTTAGCTCGCTTGGCTGCTTTAGCGTGACGCCTTTATCAAGGCTTTTTAAAAGCGAAAATGAGACCGAGTGAAAGGTGCCTGCGGTGATTTTGGAGGTGATTTGTTTGTCAAAATATCTATTTAAACGCTCTATCATTTCGCTGGCTGCTTTGTTTGTAAAAGTTAGAAGCAAAATTTTCTCTGGTGCAACGCCTAAATTTAGTAGATGAGCTATGCGAGCGACAATCGTGCTAGTCTTGCCAGTGCCAGCTGAAGCGATGATGAGATTGTGTCCAAATGGCGCAGTTGCAGCGGTGTATTGTTCTTTGTTTAACCTAGATAAGGGCATGTTTTCCTCTTTTTTAAAAAGGCCTAATTATAGCTACTTAAACTTTAACAGCTATAATCACGCCGATGAAAAAGTTTAAATTTCTAAAATTTCTTGCCCTATTTTTGGCTCTATTGGTTGCTATTTTTTTGATACTTGATCAAATTTATCCACTAAATTTAGATGCACTCAAAAAAGATGAAGCCAAAATTTTGCTTGATAAAAATGGCGAGATCATAAATATGAAGCTTAGTAGCGACGGAATTTGGAGATTTCACGAGCAAAGCTTCCCAAGCTCGCTAAAACAATGCGTCGTTCTCTTTGAAGATAGATACTTTTACTACCATTTTGGAGTAAATTTTGCCTCCATTTTTAGAGCATTTTTTCACAACCTAAGAAGCGACAACCGCATAGGCGCTAGCACTATCACGATGCAAGTTGCTAGGATGCTTGAGCCAAGTGATAGGAGCTATAAAAATAAGATAAGAGAAATTTTTAGAGCATTTCAGCTAGAAATTCACTTTAGCAAGGATGAAATTTTAAATTTATACCTAAATTTAGCCCCATATGGCGGCAATATCGAGGGTGCAAAGGCGGCGAGTTTCTTTTACTTTGGCAAGGAGCTAAACGAGCTTAGCTACGCTCAGGCCGCACTTTTAAGCACGATTCCTAAAAATCCAAATAAAAATAGACTTGACCGCATCTCAAACATAAACGCCCTAAAAAACAGGGTCATAAAGATGCTTTATAAGGCAAATTTAATTGATCTTAGCGCCTTTAAAAGAGCGCAAGCTGAGCCATTTAAAAATGTAAGGATAAGAGCCGTCGTAAATGCAAGCGACTACGCAAATGTTGCTTTTAAAAACCAAATTTCAAAGGCAAGCTTGGATCTAAATTTACAAAAAGATATGCTTAAAATTTTAAAAGACGCGATGTTTTCGCTAAAGGCTAAAAACGCAAACAACGCTGCAGCGGTAGTCATCGACAACAAAAAAATGAGCGTTGTTGCCTTTATCGGCTCTCACGATGAGCGCGCGCGTGACGGCAAAAACTCAGCCCTAAATATGAAGCGAAACACCGGCAGCACGCTAAAGCCTTTTATCTACTCGCTAGCCCTTGATAGCGGGCTTATCACGCCAAACTCGCAGCTAATCGATACGCAAATTTATATAAATGAATATGTGCCAAAGAACTTTAGTAACGACTTTTTGGGGCTTGTAAGCGCAAAGGACGCTCTAAATTTTAGCCTCAATATCCCAGTTATAAATTTAGACTTAAAGCTAAAAGATAACTCGCTTTATGAACTGCTTGAAAAGGTAAATTTAGTTGATGAAAACAAGGAATTTTACGGCTCTTCGATAGTTTTAGGCAGTGCTGAGATGAGCCTGATTGATCTTGCACATCTTTATACGATATACGCAAATGGCGGGGTTTATAGACCACTTGAGTTTGCGGGCAAAAACTACAAAAATGAGGACAAAAACATAACCCTCATCTCGCCTCAAAGCGCATATCTAACCGCCAAAATGATGAGTGAGGCCTCAAGGTCATATCTAAAAAATGCTTGGCAATATGCGCAAAACACACCAAAGATCGCCTTTAAAACAGGCACAAGTGCAAACTCACGCGATCTTTACGCCATAGGAGTTGATGAGGACTACACAATAGCTGTCTGGGTGGGCAACTTTAACGCCGAAAAAACCGACAAACTAACTGGGCTAAATGACGTTTCAAAGATCGTTTTTGATATGTTTAAGATCATCGCTCAAAAAAGAAATTTAAGCTTTATGAGCGAGCCAGAGGGCATCGAAAAAGTGCCAACCTGCCTTGATGCTTTTAGCTATGAAACGTGCAAAAAAACAGCACTTGATGATAGGATAGTTGGAGTTAAACTGCAAGATAAGTGCGAGAGTTTAAGGGGCGAGGAGCTTGAGTTTTTGATAAAAAATGGCTTTTTAGACAAAGACGAGGTCAAAAATAGCCCTTGCGCTGAAGTTTTTAAAGACAAAAAGCCAGTTTTTGCCTATCCGTATGACGGCGAAGAGATCGTGACAGATGAAAATGTAACACAAATTATGCTAAAATGCTACGCGTTTTTAGGTGATGAAATTTACCTGAAAGTGGATGATTTGAACTTTTCTAAGATAGAAAATGCAAGCGAAAAAAGGCTAGATCTAACTCTTGGCGAGCACACTTTAAAATGCCTTGATCAAAACTCAAATCAAAGTGAAATAACAATAAAAATAAGGAGATAAAATGCAGCAAAAAGCGCTACTTCTAGCACTTTTAGGAGCAGTAAATTTATATGCTTTAAGTCTAAATGGCACCGCCGAGGTAAAGTCGCCTTTAAGCGTGGAATTTGGACTAGAAGATGATGTTAGCAAAAATCTCATAGGCACTCTAAGCGAGAAAAAGCTTATCTCATGTGAGCCAGCGCTAAGTGGCACGGTGAAATTTAACGCTCAAAGCCTTACGCTTTTTACAAAAGATATGCACGCAGGCGTAGAGTATAGCTGTAAGCTAGAAAATGGCAGCAGCGCTAGCTTCGAGACGAAAGAATTTGCGCTTGAGAAGATAGAAAAGCTCTCTGATAGCAAATTTATCCTTAAATTTAATGACGAAGTTAGTGAAGAGCTTGTGAAAAAAATAGCCGTAAAAGGTGCAAGCTTTAATGCCTTGCAGCTCTCTCAAAATAGCTTTGAGCTTGATCTTGATAAAAATATAAGCGAGCCTACTTTTGAGTTTGGAGAAAATTTTGAGAGTAAATTTGGCGCTAAACTTGCAGGCGATGGCGTGGTGAAATTTAGTGAGCAAGCAAGCGATGAGAGCGTAAATTTAAACGCCGAGGCAAATAGCTTTGAGATAGCTAAAATCTATCCGACAAGCCTTGATAACGGCATCTTAGCATTTAGAATTTATCTAAAAGATTGGCTAAGCGATGATAATAATCTAAAGAAATTTATAAAGATAAAAGGCATAAAAAGCTTTAGCATAAGCGACGTGGCATATAAAAATGACGATGAAAATAGCGCGCCAAATTCTGAACTTGATGGGTATGATTATTACATCGATATTACAAGCGATGAGTTTAAGCCACAAAATAGCTATGAGATCACGATAAAACCGGGCTTTGGAGATGACAGAAATGTCGTAAGAGAGGCTAAAACCTACGAGGTGGTTGCAAGCAACTTCACTCCATTTGCAAATTTCACAAACGAAGAGCCATATATCTCAAGCGTAGGCGAGATTGGCATTAGAAGTGCAAATTTACCTGAGTTAAATGTAAGCGTTGAAAAGTTAAGCGATCAAAATTTTAGATACTTTTTAAATTTCAACGACAATAGCGAAGATATAAGCAACTTTAGCTCAAAAGTAGCAAGCAAAAGCTACAAGCTAGAGGGTGCATTAAACGAAATTTCACTAAATAAGATCAAGCTTGACTTTGCAGGGGCAGGAGACGGCGTCTATAAGATAAGCTTAAACTACGGCAAAGATAAGAGCGTCTCAAAAGTCGTCTATCTAAGCGACATCGCCATAAATGCAAAGCTTGGCAAGGATGAAATTTTCGTCTTTGCAAACCGCCTTGGCGAAAATACAATGCTACCAAACGCAAATGTAAAAATTTATGGCAAAAGAAACGAAGAGATCGCAGTTGGCGCGACAAATGACGTTGGTGTATTTAAATTTAACAAAAAAGATATCTACAAAGAGATCTCATCGATCGTCGTCTCACTTGGCAAGGAGCAAAATTTCCTCATCATAAAAGATGGCGAAGCGCTAAATGAGGCAAAGCTCATCAGCCAAAATCCAAGCGAGAGCATCGATGCTTACACGCATTTTGCCTCAAATATCATAAGACCAAACGAGAGCTTAAAAGGTGCTATCTATCTAAGAGATAGGGACTTTAACCCGCTTAAAAATATGCCAGTTAAGATCAAATTTATCGATCCACAAGGCAAAAGTAGCGCCCAGATCACGCAAAATACAAATGATGTCGGCATGATAAATTTTGAAAAAGAAATTTTAAGCGATCTAAGCGGTAGATTTAACATGCAGATAATCTACGCTAGCAAAGTGATAACAAGCGTGCCATTTTATGTCGAGAGCTTCGTGCCAAACAAGATAAAAAATGACATAGCCATAGACGCAGATAAATTCTTTGCAAACGAGTTAGTAAAGGTAAATTTGACAAGTAGCTATCTCTTTGGCGGAGCAGCTAGCGACTTAGCTGGCAGTATGCAGGTTAGCTTCTTTGACGATGAGTATAAAAATAGCGAATTTAAAGAGTATAAATTTAAAAACGACACCCTAAAAGCAGCTGCTTATCCAAGCATAGAAAATGATCTAACTCTTTCAAAAGATGGCAAATCAAGCCAGATGATAGATCTTAGCTTTAACACCAAAAACGCACCTTCAATAATAAAAGGCGTCATAAATTTCAACGTAAATGACGATGGCAAAAATGTAAGTGACGCAAAAAGCTTTACGCTCTATCCTTATAAAGATATGGTTGGCATCGCTGCTAGCACGGCATTTGCTGATCCAAACGAAGATGTAAAGATAAGAACAGTCGTTGTTGATATGCCAAGCCAAAAGGCAGTGAAGTCAAATTTGAAATTTGATATAAAACGTGTCACATGGCAGTATCAAAGGGACGCAAACGGCTATATAAAATGGATCCAAACGCTTGAAGATGTGGATAGCTTTTATAAAAATAGTGGCGAGTTTAGCTATAAATTTACGCAAAGTGGCTCATACGTCATCACAGCTACAAATTTAGTAAGTGGCGCGAGCACGAGCCTAGACATCGATGTAAGCGGCTATAACTACTCAACTCTAGCGCCTACAAAAGAGCTTAGCAAGTCTCAGATAAAGCTAAACAAAAGCGTCTATAAAAAAGGTGACGAGCTAAGCGTAGACATAAGCTCAGCGATAAAAGAAGGTATCGCGCTTGTCACACTTGAGGACGCAGGAGTCAAAGCCTACAAGGTCGTCAAGATCAAAAACAACTCAGCAAATGTTAAATTTAAACTTGACTTTGACTTTAACGGTCTTTATGTGAGCGCAAATATCTACCGCATGACTGACGCTGGGCTAACTCCGTTTAGAACCTACGGCAAGGTCTATGCAAACGGCGATAAATCTTCAAGAAAGATAGAACTTAGCTTAGAAGCGCCAAAAAGCGCAAAGAGCGATGAAAATATCAAAATTTCACTAAAAACAAAGCCAAAAGCTTATCTGAATTTATTTATCACAGATGTTGGCGTGCTTGATATCACTTCGCAAAAACCAGCCGATCCGCTTAAGTTTTTTGACAAAATTTTACCTGATGGCGTCTTTGACTACGACATCTATAATATGCTCACAAACTACAAGGTCGAGGGCAAAACGCTAAGCTTTGGCGGTGATGCTGCGGCGATGGCTGTGGCTGCAAAAATGGCAAAGCACGCAAGCCCAGTTGATAGCAAAAATGTAAAAACTTATGCAAATTTAGTGAGCCTTCAAGCAGACGACAAAGGCGAAATTTCATACGAGTTTAAAACGCCAAATGGCTTTAACGGCGCCATTAGAGTAGATGCTGTGGCAAATGACGCAACTGCAATGAACGCCGTAAATAGCGAGATAAAAGTAAAAGATGATGTGATCATTAAGCCAAGTGCTTTAATCTATCTTTTAAAAGGCGATGAATTAAGCGCAAACTTAAGGCTCATAAATACGACAAATGCCGACAAAAACCTTACTATAAACATCGTAACAAGCAAAAATTTAAACATCAAAACGCAAGAAAATGCCAACCTTAAGCCGTTTGAAAACAAGGCATTTGTGCTTAAAATTTCAGCCCTTGAAACAGGTGCTGGCGAATACAATGTCACAATAAGCGACAAAAATAGCTCAAAAACGCTTCAAAATTTACTAGACGTCGTCAACCCTTATACGATCAGCACCTACGCAAAGAGCAGTGTCTTTGACAAAGAGAGCAAAATTTCACTACCAAAAGGCTATCACGATGTGAGCGTTGATGCCTCAAGCTCGGTCTCAAGCGTGCTTTTAGCAGCTTCTAAAAATTTAGTAGAGTATCCTTACGGATGCGCGGAGCAAAGAAGCTCAAGACTGCTTGCACTTTTAAATTTAAAACCAAAAGATGAGCTTGAAAAAAGCGATCAAAAGAGATTTATCGTTAGTGGCATAGATGAGCTAGTCAAGATGCAAAAACCAGACGGCAGTTTTGGCTACTGGAGCGATCTAGGCGAGACAAATGCATTTGCAAGCATCTTTGCAACAGACGTGCTTCTTGACCTTGAAGAGGCTGGATACGAGGTAAGCAAAGGCGTCAAACAAAATGCTCTAAACTCGCTCTTAAAATACGCAAACAACGACCTTGAAGCACTTTACGCCCTTTATGTAAGCTCACGTGCAAATATGGCTGATAGGTCAATCTTAAATAAAATTTACGACGACAAAGCCTACAATAAAACAGCACTAAGTAAATACCTAATGGCAGCAGCTTTAAAGCTAAACGGCCTAAATGACGAGGCAAAGGTCGCGCTAAAAGATATCAAAAATGCTAAAACAACAGAAGAAAATCCATCTGATTTTAGCTCAAAAGTAAGAGATAACGCCTTTATCTTATACTTGCACGCAAAATACTTTGAGAAAAACGACTACTCAGACGACCTTGCAAATTTCTTGATAGCAAATTTAAATGAGCTTAGCTCAACGCAAGAGCGTGCATTTACGCTAAGAGCGCTAAATGCCTACTTTGGCAAAGATAGCGGTGAGAAAAATAACAAATTTAAGCTTAGCTACAACGGCGAAAGTAAAGAATTTGACGGCCTTTTAAGCACCTCTTTTACTACAAAAAATGGCGAATTTAGCATCACTCCACTAGGCTCAAATAAGCTTTATGCAACTATCTTAAGCTACGCTTACTTGCCACTTGAGATAAAGCATAAGATCGAGCCAAAAGAGCTTGATATCTACCGCGTTTTTGTTGATGAAAAAGGCAAAGAGCTGGGTCTTAACAGCCTAAAAGTAAATGACGTCATCTACTCAAAAGTGGTGATAAACTCAAAAACAATGGTTAAAAATGGCGTTATTAACGAGATCGTAAGTAGCTGCTTTGAGCCGATAAATGAAAATTTAAGCAACTTTAGCAAGAGCTTGAAAAACAGCTTACAAGTAGAGTATAAAAGCATAAAAGATGACCGCGTGCTAAGCTTTTACACGCTAAGTAGTGACGAAAAAGACGCCGTACTTTACACACCTTATCGCGTAAGACTTGGTGGCAAATGCTCGCTTGGTGCAGTCACAACTGAAAATATGTACAACGAAAGACAAAACGACTACGACTTAGCTCAAAGAAGCTTTACCGTAAAATAGCTATTTAAACTCCGGGGCGTTTAACCGCCCCAAGCCCATATTTCCCCACTTTTGCAAAGATTTTTTTAAACAAATTTTAGATAACATTAAGCATTTTTTAAACGAAAGAGGATACAAAAGTGGCAGAATTTTACAATGCAAAAGAGATAGAAGACAAATTTTATAAAATTTGGGAAGAACGCGGATACTTCGAGATAGACGCAAACAAAGATATCCAAAAAGATGGACGTAAATTTTGCATTATGATGCCACCTCCAAACGTGACTGGCTCGCTTCACATCGGACACGCCCTAACCTTCACACTTCAAGATATCATGACTCGCTACAAGAGGATGGACGGCTACAAGACACTTTGGCAGCCAGGACTTGACCACGCTGGTATCGCTACTCAAAACGTCGTTGAAAAGCAACTCCTAGCACAAGGGATCAAAAAAGAAGAGCTTGGCCGTGAGAAATTTGTAGAAAAAGTGTGGGAGTGGAAAGAAAAAAGCGGCGGTATGATCGTCCATCAGATGCGAAAACTTGGCATCACTCCGGCTTGGTCACGCCAGAGATTTACTATGGATGAGGGCTTAAGAAAAGCTGTGAAAAAAGCCTTTGTAAATTTATACGACAAAGGGCTAATAGTCCAGAAAAACTACATGATAAACTGGTGTACGCACGATGGCGCACTCTCTGACATCGAGGTCGAGCACAAGGAGAACAAAGGCAAGCTTTATCATTTGAGATACTACTTTGCAGACAAGCCAAGCGAATTTGTTGTTGTTGCGACTACTCGTCCTGAAACTTACTTTGGCGACACTGCCGTAATGGTAAATCCAAACGACGAGCGCTATAAAAATTTAATCGGCAAAAAAGTGGTACTACCTATCATAAATAGAGAGATCGAGATCATTGCAGACGAGCACGTTGATATGGAGTTTGGAACAGGCCTTGTTAAGGTCACACCTGCGCACGATCAAAACGACTACGAGGTCGGCAAAAAACACAACCTTGAATTTATTACCGTGTTTGACGAAAAAGGCATCTTAAACGACAAGTGCGATAAATTTGCAGGACTTGAGAGGCTTGAGGCTAGAGATATCGTCGTGGCCGAGCTTGAAAAACTTGGCAATGTTGAAAAGATAGAAGATTACGAAAATCAAGTAGGTTACTGCTACCGCTGCAAAAACGTCGTCGAGCCATACATCTCAAAGCAGTGGTTTGTCAAAAAAGAGATCGCGGACGAAGCGATACAAAAGGTCTCAGAGGGTCTTGCTAAATTTTACCCGCCGCACTGGATAAACAGCTTTAACGCGTGGATGAGAGAGCTAAGAGACTGGTGTATCTCACGCCAGCTTTGGTGGGGACATCAAATTCCAGTATTTTACTGCGATGATTGCGGTCATATGTGGGCTGACGAGGACGAGCCATGCGAGTGCAAAAAGTGCAAAAGTAAAAACATCCACCAAGACCCAGACGTGCTAGATACGTGGTTTAGCTCTGGTCTTTGGCCATTTAGCACACTTGGCTGGGGTAATGAAAATGAACTAAAAAATGAAAAATGGTTTGAAGGCGACTTGGCTGAGTTTTATCCAAATAACCTTCTTATAACTGGCTTTGATATATTATTTTTCTGGGTTGCTAGGATGATGTTTCAGGGTGAAAATGCCCTTGGTAAGCTGCCATTTGACGACATTTATCTGCATGCGCTTGTAAAAGATGAGTTTGGCAGAAAGATGAGCAAAAGCCTTGGCAACGTCATCGACCCGCTTGATAGCATAAATGAGTATAGCGCCGATATCTTGCGCTTTACGCTAACTCTTCTGGCTGTTCAAGGACGCGACATCAAGCTAAGTGACGCCAAGATGAAGCAGGTAAGAAATTTCACCAACAAGCTTTATAATGCGAGCAAATACCTCATGCTAAATGAGAGCAAATTTGCAAATTTAGAGGATATCAAGCTTCAAACAAAGCTTGGAATTTATATGAATAGCCGCTTTAACGAGTGCGTGAGAGAGGTGCGCGAAAATATCGACGCCTACCGCTTCAATGACGCTGCAAACACACTTTATAAATTCCTTTGGGATGAGTTTTGTGACTGGGGCATCGAGCTTAGCAAGGCTGACAAAGCGAGCGTAAAAGAGCTTGGAAGTATATTTAAAGAGGCGATGAAACTGCTAAATCCTTTCATGCCGTTTCTTTCAGAGTATCTATTTCAGGAACTTAGCGGCACACAGCTTGAAAATGCAAAATCAATAATGGTGATGAGCTACCCAGAGGTAAAAGAGCGAAATTTAGATGTTGAGAAGAAATTTGAGCTAGTTATTGAAGCGATCGTGGCTATTCGCCGTGCAAAAGCTACTATCGACCTTGGCAACTCAAAGATAGCAAAAGCCTTTGTTAAATTTAACGAAAAAATCGATCTTAACGAGGTTAAAGAGTATATTAAGCTGCTTGCAAAATGCGAAGAGATCGGCTTTGTAGATGAAAAAATCGAAAATTCAATAAGAGATGTGAGCGAAAATTTAGAGGCATTTGTCCCGCTTGAAGGGCTTGATATGAGCGGCATCATCACAAGGCTAAGGTCTCAAAAGACAAAGCTTGAAAAAGAGATAGCCAAACTCTCAGGCATGCTAAATAACCAAAATTTTGTGGCAAACGCACCAAAAGAGGTCATAGAGACAAACAAAGAGGCGCTAGAGAGCGCTGAGGCTAAATTTAAAAAAGTATGCGAAGAGCTAGAAGCTCTTGGAGAAAAATAGTGATAAAAATAGAAAATTTAACCAAATTTTATGGCGGCACGCAGATCCTTTATGATGTAAATTTAGAGGTTGCAAAGGGTGAAATTTTTGCTATCGTGGGACACAGCGGTGCTGGTAAATCAACGCTTTTAAGGTGCATAAATGGGCTCGAGAGCTATCAAGGTGGCAGCTTAAAAGTCTTTGATCAAGAGATAAAAAATTTAGATGAGACACAGCAGAGACATTTAAGGCGAGATGTTGGGATGATATTTCAGCATTTTGCCTTGATGGCTAGAAAAAACGTCTTTGAAAACGTCGCCACTCCGCTTAAATTTTGGGGTTACAAAAGCGATGAAACTGAAAAAAGAGTGAGAGAGCTTTTAAATTTAGTCGGCCTTGAAAGCAAGGCAAAAAGCTATCCAAGCGAGCTAAGTGGCGGTCAAAAACAGCGTGTGGCGATCGCCAGAGCGCTTGCTTTAAATCCTAAAATTTTACTAAGCGACGAGGCAACTTCAGCTCTTGATCCAAACACGACAAATCAAATTTTAGAGCTGCTTGAAAAGATAAACAAAGAGCTAGAGATCAGCGTCGTCATCGTCACGCACGAGATGGAGGTGGTAAAATCGATCGCAAAACGCGCGATACTGCTAGAAGGTGGCAAGATAATAGGCTCTGGAAGCATCGAAGAACTATTTTTAAAGCCAGATGAGAAGATGAAAGAATTTTTGGGTGAAGTTGAAATTTTGCCAAGCACTGGCACAAATATTAGGCTATTTTTCCCAAAAGAAGTGGCTCAAAACAGCGTGATCACGCACATGGCAAGAAGCCTAAATATCGACTTTAACATAGTCTGGGGCAAGCTTGAGAAGCTAAACGACAACGTCCTTGGCTCGCTTGTCATAAACATAGATGAAAAAGATAAAGAAAACGTGCTTAACTATATCAAGCAAAGTGGCGTTTTGTGGGAGGTTGCTTGATGTTTGGTATTGATTTTTCTAAATTTCCAGATGTTTTCTCTAGGATACTTTTGCCAGCTATCGGCGAGACGCTGTATATGAGCATAGTCTCTACCCTGCTCGCCTTTGCCATAGGCCTCATACCTGCGGTTTTGCTCATCCTTTCAGACAAAGACGGACTAAAGCCAAACAAGCAGCTTTATTTTGTACTTGATATCGTTATAAACGTGCTTAGAAGCTTTCCGTTTATTATTTTGATCATCGTGCTCTTTCCGGTCACAAAAATGATCGTAGGCACAAGCATTGGTACCACAGCTGCGATCGTCCCGCTAACTATCGGAGCAGCCCCATTTGTAGCAAGGCTCATTGAAAATGCTCTAAAAGAGGTTGATAAAGGTATCATCGAAGCTGCTCAAAGCTTTGGTAGCTCGAAATTTCAGATCATCTTTCGCGTGATGTTTGTAGAGGCGCTTCCTGGCATCATCTCAGCATTTACGCTAACGCTTATCGTAAATATCGGCTTTTCAGCGATGGCTGGTGCAGTTGGCGGTGGCGGACTAGGATCTATTGCTATAAACTATGGTTACCAGAGATTTCGCCCAGATATCATGCTCTACACTGTGGTTATTCTCATCATTATGGTTCAAATTTTTCAAGTCTTAGGCAACTATCTCTATAAAATTTCAAAAAAATAAGGACACATTTTTTATCTGATTTTAAGCTTTTTTTCTTAAAATTGCCAAATTAATTTTAGCTGAAAGGACAAAAGATGAAATCAGACATGTGCCAGATGTGCCGCCTACTAAAAAATGCGTCGTCGAAAGACTAATCTCTAAGCACAGAAATTCTTTTTAAGTGCTTAGAAATAGCTTAAGTACTTAAAAAGAAATTTAACCTTCTAGCTTAAATTTATCCTTTTTTGGTGCTTGGCAAATTTTAAAAAAAGGATAATAAATGAAAAAACTACTTCTTACCTCTTTAGTTGCCCTAGGCCTTAGCGTTAGCGCAAATGCTGCTGACAAGTCAAAAACAATAATCGTCGGTGCCACCCCTATCCCACACGCTGAAATTTTAGAGGTTGTAAAGCCTATTTTGGCAAAAGATGGCTACACACTTGAGATCAAAGAATTTAACGACTACACCACGCCAAACCTTGCGACAGAGGACGGCGATCTTGATGCAAACTTCTTTCAGCACATCCCATATCTTGAAGAATTTAATAAAAACAAAGGCACTCACCTTGTAAAAACAGTTGGCGTGCACCTCGAGCCAATGGGCGTTTACTCTAAAAAGATCAAAGATATCAAAGAGCTAAAAGATGGCGCAGTGGTTTCTATCCCAAATGACCCAACAAACGAGAGCCGCGCACTTGACATCATAGCCAGCGCTGGTCTTATCAAGCTAAACAACAACCCACTAAAAACTCCGCTTGATATAGTTGATAACCCTAAGAAACTTAAATTTGAAGAGATCGAGACTGCTCAAGTGCCAAGAACGCTTGATGACGTTACTATCGCAGTTATCAACACAAACTACGCGCTAAATGCAAATCTCAATCCAACAAAAGACGCGCTTGTAATCGAGAGCAAAGATAGCCCATACGTAAACTACGTAGTTGTAAAAGCTGGCAACGAGAACAGCCCTAAAACTAAAGCGCTTGATAAAGCGATCAACTCACCAGAGGTTAAGAAATTTATCGAGACAAAGTATAACGGCGCTATCATCCCAGCGTTTTAATCAAATTTATAAAAAGCGACGTAAAAGCTTTTACCTTTTTAGCGTCGCTTTACCAAAACAAAAAAGGAAAAACAATGAAATTTATCAAACTTTTAACCGCATCTTTAGTTGCTCTAAGCCTTCACGCAGCCGACAAAGACCACACTATCACTGTTGGCGTCTCACCTGTGCCACATGCTGAAATTTTAGAATTTGTAAAACCAAAGCTAAAAGATAAAGGCTACGACCTTGTTATTTCTGAAATTTCAGACTATTCGATACCAAATGTCGCCACAGAAGATGGTAGCTTAGACGCAAATTTCTTTCAACATTTGCCATATCTTGAGGAGCAAAACAAGGCTAGAGGCCTGCATCTTGTAAGTGTTGCAAACGTCCATGTCGAGCCACTTGGCTTTTACTCTAAAAAGATAAAAAACATAAAAGATCTAAAAGATGGCGCAAAAGTGGCGATCGCTTACGATCCGTCAAATGGCAACAGAGCGCTTAGAATTTTAGAAAAAGCTGGTCTTATAGAGATCGATAAAAACGTAAAAGTTGCAACTGTAAATGACATAACTAAAAATCCTAAGAATTTGCAGTTTGTCGAACTAGAAGGCGCTCAGATCCCAAGAACGCTTGATGATGTCGATATCGCTGCTATTAGCACAAATTTCGTCCTTGATCTTGGCATGAGCGTGGCAAAAGACGCACTTTTGCTTGAAGATGCCAACAGTCCTTATGCCAACATCATCGTCACAAGAGCTGGCAACGAAAATAATCCTAAGATCAAAGCATTAGTTGATGCGGTGCTTAGCCCTGATACTAAAAATTTCATCATCACTCGCTACAAAGGCGAGGTCATACCTGCATTTTAAAAACGGGGCGAGCTTTCGCCCTACTTTTACCTTTAAATTTAAACCTTATAGCTTTTCGTTTTAACTATCTTTTTTAAAATTTATCGCTTTTGTTAGTTACTATTAGTAAATAAAGCTTTGCTACAATGCCTCACTTAAGATAAATTTCGGAGTAAAAATGCTACATGACATTATTGATTTTATCGTTTCAAGCGTGAGCAGCTGGGGATATGCTGGCATATTTGTGATGATGTTTTTAGAGAGCTCATTTTTTCCATTTCCAAGCGAAGTGGCGATGATACCAGCTGGATATCTAGCTCACAAAGGCGAGATGAGCCTAGCGCTTGCCTTTATATCAGGCACGTTTGGCAGCTTGCTTGGGGCCATTTTTAACTACTATCTTTGCTACTTTTTTGGACGCGAGATTGTCTTAAAATACGGCAAATTTGTGGGCATCACTCACGAAAAGATGGATAAATTTGAAGCATTTTTTAATAAACACGGCGAAATTTCAACCTTTAACTCACGCCTAATCCCTGGAATTCGTCAATACATCAGCCTGCCAGCTGGGCTTGCTAAGATGAATATTTTTAGATTTTGCCTATTTACCACACTTGGCGCTTGGATTTGGTGCGCGGTTTTGCTTGGAGTTGGCTACTTTCTAGGCTCAAATCCTGACAAACAGACACTTCTAACGATCACGATCGCTCTTTTGGCGGTGGTTGCGATAATAAGTGCTATTTATATAGTAAAGCAAAGAAAGAGATAATACATATAAAAATACATAAAAATTTAATGTATTTTGCAAATTTGGCTCAAATTTTTAGCTAAATTTAGCCTAGCTAATCGCTCTCATTTTTTCTAATCTAGCTAAATTTCTTGAAATTTTCTCTAGCTCGTTTTGTTCGCAAACCTCCTCACCTGAGTAGAAAAATTTCACACTTGGAGTTAAATTTGCATTTGAAATTTTAAGTCCAAGCTCGCTTATGAGGCGCTTTACCGTCCCTTCGTTGCCGTCTATTATGCTTACATTTGGGGGTAAAATCTCTCTTAAGCTATCTTTGAAATAGTTAAAATGAGTGCAGCCAAGCACCAAAAAGTCAAATTTACTTAGATCAAATTTAGCTAGCTCTTCTTTTAGATATGACTTAACGTTTTCGCTCTCAAACTCAGCCTTTTCAGCAAAATTTACAAGCCTAGGCAGAGCAAGCAGTTCGGTTTTATCTTTTGCGTTTAAATTTGTGATTAGCTCTTTTAGTTTCGCGCCATTTACGGTGACTGGAGTGGCGATGACAAGCGTTTTTAGGGCATCATCGTGGCTTAGATCGTGAGCTTTTTTTACAGCTGGCTCCATGCCGATGATCGGCACGCTTAAATTTGCTCTAAGCTCTTTTATTGCAACACTTGTAGCTGTGTTGCAAGCCACCACAACAGCTTTTGCGCCATTTTTAACAAGAAATTTCACCGCATCAAAGCTAAATTTTAAAATTTCGTCCCTGCTCTTTTGTCCGTATGGGACATTTTTCACGTCTGCGTAATATAAAAATTCATGCTCGCTAAGCTTGTTTAAAGCTTCATTTAAGACGCTAAGTCCGCCAAGCCCCGAGTCAAATATACCTATCTTCATGCCTATCCTTAAAGCCTGCAATTATAGCAAATAATATCTTTGTAAGCCGTTTTTTATTATACTTTGGCTCATTTTAAAGTTGGAGCTAAATTTTGGCAGTTGATAAGGTTATTTTCTATCTTTGCGCGACTTTGATCGCCATAAGCATCATTTTTTCACTATCTTTGCCAGTTTTTACAGTTTTATTTTTTAACTACGACGAATTTCACTTTTTTATCCGCCAATTTGCAGTCGGCTGCATAGGAATTTTTCTCATGTGGTGGCTCTCAAGGCTAAATCCCGACAAAGCACTCGTTTGGATAGGTTTTGGACTTCTTATCTCGTGCGGTATCGCTATGGGGCTCATGCACGCCTTGCCAGCTTCGATGGTGACTGACTCTGGAGGCGCTAGGCGCTGGATCAGGCTGCCTGGCTTCTCACTTGCGCCTGTTGAGTTTTTCAAAGTCGGTTTTGTCTATTTTTTGGCGTGGAGTTTTACTAGAAAATTTAGCGACGGCAAGAGAACTTTGATGGCTGAACTAAAGATACTTTTGCCTTATATCATTCTTTTTGGTATCGCTATCTTTCTTATCGCCGTTATGCAAAACGACCTTGGTCAGGTTGTAGTTTTGGCACTTACTTTTGTGACGATGGCGCTTTTTGCAGGGGCTAGCGTTAGGCTCTTTGGTATCGGTATATTAGGCGCTGCCTTTGTCATGACGGTGGCGATCGTTAGCTCAGAGCACAGAATTTTGCGTATAAAGTCATGGTGGGGCACGATACAAAACATGGTTCTCTCTTTCTTGCCAGATAGCGTGGCAAACGTGCTTAGAGTGGCAGACGCGCCAGAGCCTTATCAAATTTCTCACTCACTAAATGCAATTAAACACGGCGAGTTTTTTGGTGAGGGGCTTGGAGCTGGGATATTTAAGCTTGGCTTTTTAAGCGAGGTGCATACAGACTTCGTGCTAGCTGGCATAGCTGAAGAGGTCGGCGTTTTTGGCATTTTGTGCATCACGGCGATCTTTATCACACTACTTTATAGGATATTTAGAATTTCAGCTAGGAGCGAAAACAAGGTCTATCACCTATTCTCGCTTGGTATCGGTCTTATCTTGTCCTTTTCATTTTTGATGAATAGCTACGGCATCACATCGATCACGCCGATAAAAGGTATAGCTGTGCCATTTCTTAGCTATGGCGGTAGCTCCGTGCTTGCTATATGCATAGGCATCGGCATGGTCTTGATGGTTAGTAAAAAGGCAAAACTATGATAGTTATTTGTGGTGGCGGCACTGGTGGGCATTTGGCGATCGCTAGAAGCTTTTGCGAGGAGCTAAATAGACGAGGTATGAAGCCAATTTTTATCGGCTCAACTAGCGGTCAGGATAAATTTTGGTTTGAAAATGATGATAAATTTGCAAAGAAATTTTTCTTGCCAAGCAGTGGCGTCGTAAATAAAAGAGGTCTTGCCAAGCTAAAATCACTAACAAATATCATAAGCCTAGCTCTAAAATGCAAGCAAATTTTTAAAGAAAATGGCGTTAAAGCAGTCATCAGCGTAGGAGGCTACTCAGCAGCGCCAGCAGCCATAGCAGCCATCATCTCAAAAACACCACTTTTCATCCACGAGCAAAATGCCGTAACTGGCAAGCTAAATAAAATTTTAAAGCCATACGCAAAGGGCTTTTTTAGCTCTTATGATGAGCTCTCGCCCTGCCCTTACCCAGTGGCAAATAAATTTTTTGAAAGCCAAAGAACAAGAGATGAGCTAAAAACGATACTATTTTTAGGTGGCTCACAAGGCGCAAAAGCGATAAACGAGCTAGCTATAAATTTAGCCCCATATCTTAAAGAAAAAGGTATAAAGATCATTCATCAATGCGGCAAAAACGCCCTTGATGAGCTTAAAAAAAGATATGATGAGCTTGGCTTTAGCGAAGCAAATTTAGAAATTTTTGACTTTAGCAAAGAGATAGAAAAAAAGATGAGCGAGGCTGATCTAGCCATATCAAGAGCTGGAGCTAGCTCACTTTGGGAGCTTTGCGCAAACGCCCTGCCATCTATCTTTGTGCCATTTCCTTATGCTGCTGGCAACCACCAGTTTTATAACGCTAAATTTCTAAAAGATAAAGGCATAGCTGAAATTTGCCTGCAAAATGGCGAAAATTTAGACAAAGATGAAGTCATAAAAATGATCAAGAGCTTTGATCTAAGCAAAAGCAGCAAAGCTCTAAAAGATATCCTTTTGCCAAATGGAGCAAAAGAGATAATGGATAAAATTTTAAGCTAGATCTTCGCCTATGGCGTAGGCTTTTAGCTCTCGTAGCTCGTAAATGAGATAGTGATAGATAAGCTCATTTGTCTTTAGGCTCTTTGCACTAAAAACGGGACTTATCATAGAAATGATCTTGTCTGTTATGCCAGCTATTTCAACTAACAATAATTCATCTTGTCGTTGTTTTGCCACTTTGATACAGTTATAAAAAAATGTATATATTGTCTTAAAATTTTGCAAAACTACATTTGAAACTATTTGAGAATGGTTATGTAATATCTTAAACATACGATCTTGCAATGCCATCAAATCCCCAAGCAACAATCTAATCTGAGCCGTATCGGTTGTTCTTGAAAAAATATTTTTTTTCTTTTTTTTATTTTGGATTTGATACTCGGCTACTAAAATTTCCATTATATTTGAAACAGCAGCATAACTCTCTTGCAAATTTTCGTTTGCTTTAAAGCTAACACCAGCTTTTTCTATTTTAAAATACAGACTTCTTTTTGTTTGATCCAAATAAGAGCTAATGTTTTCATAATAGTCATCTGTATTAAAAACATTTTTAAAAAAAACGCTTTCGTCTTTTAAGTTTGTAAGTTTTTTTTTGAGCTCTTCGGCACTTTTATTAAACTCAACAACTCCAATAATTGGTTCGATCTCGTTCTCATCGCCTTGTTCTAAAACCGCAAGACCTTCTTTTAATGCTGAAATTTGTTTTTGAATGCTTTGGAAATCCATTTTCCCTCTTTTAAATTTTTTGTTTATTCTACTATAAAAAACTGAAGTTTTGTCTTGGAGTGATAAAAAAGATGGTGCGCCCGAGAGAATTCGAATCTCTGACCTTTTGAACCGCAATCAAATGCTCTATCCAGCTGAGCTACGAGCGCGCATAAAAAATAGAATTGTGATATTAACCAAAGTTTCCTTAAAAAAAGATTGTATTCATTTTAAATTTATAACCTTTTTAGTAAAATCAACATAATAAAAAGGAGTAAATATGAACGATTTTTTTGATAGCTTAAAAGAGATAAAAAAAGAGCTTACAAAAGAGCAAACAAACGCTAAAAAACCACAAAAAGAAGCTATTTCTTACACAAAAGAAGAGGCAATATTACACAAAGAAAACAAGCTAAAAAATGAATTTGCTGAGTATATCAAAGGTCAGGATATTAGAAAAATATAAATTTGGAATACTAATTGCTACAACACAATCATATTTTATTTGGAGTAAGCAATGCAGGTAAAACAAACACTAGAATCACTAAGTATACTAACTGATAATGATATATTATTTTGCGAGCTTAGAGACTTAATAAACAAAAATTTCACTAAAATTTTATCAAATAAAAATAAAGTCATCTCATTTTATGAAGAAAATGAGATGCCACAACGCAAATGCTTCTTAAAATTTATAAAAAAACTTTATGAAAAACAAAGTCAAGACCAACTAGACGTTCGCTTTGCAAACTATAAAACCATAAAGCTTGGTTTAATTCAAAAAAATACACTAGCGCCAGTTATAAATTTAAGGATTAGTTTTATAAAAAATGAAGCAAAATTTGAGCTAAAAGATACTCTTTGCAAAAACTTTGCTGATTATATCAGTGAAAGTCTAGTAAAAAGTGGTATTGATTTTAATAAAAATGATGATTTCTTAAAGATTATTATTTCAAATGACAATGATATATCAATGTTAAATAAACTTCTAGCAAAAAAGAACTATCCAAAATTTAGTATAAATTTTGTTTATGACGAAAAAGAGTATAAAATTTTTAAACACAACATAAAAATAAAAAGTTCAGCAAAATTTATGAGTAGATTTTCTGCACTTGCAAATTTGCTTGAAGAAAATTTTGAGATTTTAGGATGTAGTAAAAATGACGACTTTGCTACTGTTAGGCAAAACTATCTCTCACTCGCAAATATCTACCATCCAGATAGGCACTCAAATAAAAGCATCGCTATACAAGAAGAATACGCGAAGAAATTTAAAAATATTCAATCTGCTTATGAAGGCTTAAAACCATATTTTAAAAATCAAGAAAATTTTGTAATGGTTGGTTAAATTTTTGGAGCAAAAATGAATGGTGAAGTTTTTAACGCTTGCATTATCGTAGCCTCAATAAAGCAAGCTCTAAGGTCAAATTTAGAGCTAAGCTATAAAGGCGAAAAATATATAAAAAGCCTAGTTTTTGACTATATTTTGGAGGATGATCCAGAAAAAAGAGAGCAAGCTAGCATAAATGAGTGGTTTAAGCATGCCAAAAAGCTTGGACTAAGTGACGTGAGATTTGCTACAAATTTAGTAGTCTCTTCAGAGGAGCGCTCGCTGCAAGGCTTTTCAAATGTAAGTCACAAGTCAATTCTTTGCATTTATAAAGATAAGATGAGCTACTTCGTGCCGCACTGGAGCTTTGAAGAAGATAAAAAGGGCTGGGACATAGTCTATAAAGAATTTAGCCTAGATAGCGTGCCAGAAATTCAAAAATTTAGTGACAACACTTTGGAGTTTAAAGATATCCTAACAAGGATCTCTAAATTTGCAGATGAGATAGAGTGTGAGAATTTTGGCGACTGCTTTAGAAAGGGGCTAAAAGCGCTAAATGAGCCAGAAAATATAGAGCAAAATGTCCTAAACGCGCCACTTATGCCAAAGCTAAATTTAGCCCTTTTTACTGCGGCAAGTGCGGCTGATGTATTTGGTGGCATGGGCTCTTGGAACGACGATGCGGCAGGCTTGGCGCAGCATAAAAGACGAGGCAAAGAGTATGATGAGCTTAGCAGTGAGCTTTTTACGCAGATGCGCAAAGCCACGCTTTTTGCCATAAATGAGTGGTAGCTAGCCGTTTATCTGATAGATCTTTTTTCGTTGGCTTGAGCTGCCGATGTTTAGGATTTTGCGGTATTTGGTGATGGTTCGGCGAACGATTTGGATGTTAAATTTAGCTTGGATTAGCTCTTGGATCTTTAGATCAGAAAGTGGTTTTTTGCGGTCTTCGTTTTTTATAAGCTCTAGCAAAAATTCCTTTATCGCAGCGTTTGAAGTATCCTCGTCAAAGCCAGTTGCGAAGAAATTTTTAAGTGCGACCGTGCCTCTTGGGGAGCTTAGATATTTGTTCGCGATCGCTCTTGAGATGGTTGAAGGGTTGCGTCCAAGCTCGTCAGCTAGGTCTTTTAGCTTCATAGGCTTTATGTCGCCGCCCAAAAAGTAGTCATACTGATACTCAACTATCATGAGCCCTATCTTATAAAGTGTCGCCTTTCTCATCTCAAGGGCGTCTATGAGCTCGCTTGCCTCTTTTATGCGCGAGCTTACAAAGGCCTCTTTCTCGTCTAGTCCCTCGGTGTCGATAGAAATTTCAGGATAATAATCGTCATTTATCTGCACGCTTATGCCACTACTTGTGCTTAGCACGAAGATATCAGGCACCGCCTCTTTTTCATCTTCAAGATATTCAATGGCTGGGGGATTTTTAAATTTCTTTATTATTTTTAGTGCGTCGTCGTAAAATTTAAGCTTTCTAAGCTTCTCTATATTTTCAAAATTTAAGATGATCTTTTTCGCACACTCTATGATCTCATTACTCGCCTCTGTCTCGCCAAGCTGAAACAAAAAGCTCTCTTTAAGATCCTTTGCGCCAACGCCACAGGGCTCAAGGTAGGCAAATCTCTCCCTAACTCTCTCCACTTCAACCTCATTAAAACCCGCAAAAATCTCATCATCATAAGAAAAATAGCCCTCATCATCTAAGCACTCGATGATCTTATATGCGATATCTTGGGACTTTTGCGTTGGGAAAAGTGGTGGATTTATCTGGTTAATAAGCTTTTCATAGAGGCTTTCTTTGTAGATGCTTAAAGCCTCAATGCTCTCGCTAACCGAGTTTTTGCTAACTTGCTCGAAAAAATTTCGCTTTTTTTCGCTTTTTTCTAAATTTTTGTGTTCGATCGTGGCAAATGGATTATCTTTTATAAAAGGCTCAAGCGTCTCTTTTAGCTCGTCAAGCCCGCTTTGAAGGATAGGAAGCCAGCTTCTTAGCGTTTGGTTTAGTTTGATCTTTGGCGCTAAAGTTTGCTTTTGCCTTAGCATCATCTACTCAAGTAGTTTAAATTCTTCGCCAAGATAGTGCGTTCTAACGAGCTTGTTGTTTGCCACTTCGCTCGCACTGCCGCTTGCTAGCAGCGAGCCATCTTTGATGACGTAGGCTCTGTCGCAAATGGCTAGCGTCTCACGGACGTTGTGGTCAGTTATCAAAACGCCGATGCCTAGCTTTTTAAGGTCTCTAACGATACTTTGGATGTCGCTAACTGCGATAGGATCGACGCCTGCAAATGGCTCATCAAGCAGCAAAAATTTTGGCTTTATGATGAGGCTTCTAGCGATCTCACAGCGTCTGCGCTCGCCACCACTTAGGCTAACGCCCTTTCTTAGGCGGATAGGCTCGATATTTAGCATATTTAGCATCTCATTTACTCTTTTAGAGATCTCTTCTTTGTTTTGATTTAAAATTTCAGCGCCAAGTAGCAAATTTTCTTCTACGCTTAGCTCTTTAAATATGCTTGACTCTTGCGGCAAATAGCCAATACCAAGGTGCGCTCTTTTGTGAAGCGGGACATTTGTGATCTTTTCGTCGTTTAAAAATACATCTCCGCTAGTTGGCGAGATGAGCCCACAGATCATATAAAAAGTGGTCGTCTTTCCAGCACCATTTGGCCCAAGAAGCCCCACGACTTCGCCGCTATTTACTTCTAAAGATATACCTTTTATGATCTCACTTTTTTTAATCGTCTTTTTTAGATCTTTTACTTCTAGTTTATGCACTTATAACCTCGTATTTTCTGCCGTTTTTGCTAGGATAAATTTTTACTAACGTATAGCTTTCGCCGTTTTTCTTTAGAGCTTTTTCTAAATTTTCATCGCCCCACTCTACCAGATGAAGTCCCTCTTCAAATAAATTTTCAAAAAGGCCGTTTTTTGCCATCCCGTCAAATCCGATCTGGTAGATGTCGTAGTGGTAGATATCTTTACCATAAATTTGCATCAAAGAAAATGTCGGCGACGTCACGCTCTCATCTATGCCATGAGCCTTGATGATCGCCTTTACAAGCGTCGTTTTGCCACTTGCTAGATCGCCGCTTAGTAGCACCACGCCACTTTTTGGTAGCACCCGCACAAGCCGATCAAGCTCATTTTCTAAAAGCTCAAAAACCATCAAAGCTCTTTTACATATTCGCTTTGAGCGCTTTTTGGTATGCTTTTTGTAGTCGGGATCTCTAGCACCTCGTATCTCGCCTCACGCGTAAGAAATTTGATAGTGATAACATCGCCTATCTTAACATCTTTTGCCGCTTTTGCCTGCACGCCGTTTATGCTCACAACGCCGCTTTTACACATATCTTCGCTAACGGCACGCCTTTTGGTGATATTTACTACGTTTAAAAATTTATCTACTCTCATGCGGCGGATTTTAACAAAAATAGCCTTAAATTTTTAATCCTTTAGATATTTTAAAAGCTCTTTTAAATTTAGAGGTATGACGCTGCCATGGGTTTCATTTTTAAAAAGCTCAAAGTGAGAATTTACCCCACTTTGCTTAAAAATCCCAGCCAGATCGCTCGCCTTTAAAATGTCAGCCTTATCAGTTTTGCCCTTTCTTTTTTCAAGCTCGCCAACGCTAAGAAAGACGAATTTAGCCTTTAGTTTTTCTTTAAATTTACCCTCGCTCACATTTTGCTTTAAAATTTCAGACCCACCCCACCAAAGAGATGGCGAAGCAATAAAGAAATTTGCAAATACGCCCTCGTTTTTAAGCAAGGCATAGAGCGTAAAAAGGCCACTAAAAGAGTGTCCGTAAAGGCTTTTTTGACTACCCTGCACGTTAAATTCCTCATCAATTAGCGGCACTAAATTTCTAGTTAAAAAGTGGTAAAACGCATCTGCGCCCCCACCCTTGCTAAACTCCTCGCCTTCTGCCTTTGGCGTGAGATCTCTTGTGCGTTTTTCTACCTCGTAGCTTTTGTTGCTGTCATATCCTACGCCTATTATTAGTGGTGCAGCCTTGCCATCAAATTCATTTAAAAGCATGTTAAACTGGGCGTTTGCGTCAAGCAAGAAAAGCACATTTTTAAACTCATTTTGTCCCTTTAGCTTGGCAGTGAAAATTTTATAAATTTCATCATTTGCGCTCATTTTAAAGGTTGAAATTTCAAATTTACTAGCAGCTTTTTGGCTAAGTGGCTCAGGCGTTTGGCTAGGTCCTGCGTGCAAAGTCTGCGTCACGCCAAGCGTAAAAAGCAAAAATTTAAACGCTCTTACCATTTTGCAGCGACCTTAAACCAAAATCTCCTGCCCTCTTGCGGATACCAGTAGTAGTCTTTGTCATTTATTTGCGCCTCTTCGTATCTTACCTTATCAAAGATGTTATAGGCATTTAGACTAAGCGTTAGGTGATCATTTGCCTCCCAGCTGACGCCTGTATCAAATGTAAGTAAATTTTTCTCATTTTCTCTTACTCTGTTACCAGGGCCAAATTGTACGCTTGTTAGCTTGCTCTCATAGTTTGCGCCAAAAAATGTCTTAACGCTCTTTATAGGCTTATATGTAAGCGTGGCGTGAAGTGCGTGCTCTGGCGTTGCGGTAAGGCTTTTTGCGTCAAGTCTGGCAAGATTTGTCTCGCTAAATTTCATAGCGCCCCTTGGTGTGTTTATCGTTGGGTTGCCAGTTTTTATCTTTGACTTATTATAGGTGTAGTTTGAGCTTAAATTTAAATTAGAAAGGATGTCGTAGTCGCCACTTAGCTCCACACCCCAAACGGTCGCACCCTCTATATTAAAGTAAGTTCCCCAGCCAGGACAACCCCGCACACCTACTGGGCAAGCGCCAAAGGCAGGAATTTTATTGACGTTACTGCCGTCTGTGTCTAGGATCTTATCTTTAAATTCATTTCTAAAAAGCGTCACCGAGCCTCTAAAATCAGCTTGATTGTCATAATACGCCCCAACCTCATAAGTCGTGCTCTTTTCTGGTTTTAGGTCTTTATTGCCAAAATCAACTATGCTCCAGCCACGTTGGATAGTGCCTACTTCTGGGGAGATTTGATTGACGTCAGGGGTTTTATAGCCAGTTGCTACGCCGCCTTTTAGGCTTAGCGTATCTGTGGCGTTATAGACTAGGTAGGCTCTTGGCGAGAGGTGGTTGCCAAAAAATTCGTTGTGTGTGAGCCTTGAGCCAAGCGTTAAAAAGAGCTTCTCATCTAAAATTTGCCACTCGTCTTCGATAAATCCCGCATGCTCGCTCATCGAGTAGGTCTTTGGGTCTTTTAAGCCGTTTTTTGAAGCGTTTGAGATGATGAAGGTCGTGCCGACATTTTGTTTGCTAAAGTCATAGCCAAAAGTTAGAGTGTGTGCGCCAAAAAAGGTTGTAAATTTTGAGTTAAAGTTATGATTTTTAGCTTTTGCTGGTATAAATTTGTCAAAAAGGCTCGTTCTTTGCGTCTGGTCATAAATGTAGCTGATATCGGCATTTAGGCTATCAAATTCTCCAAGATAACCCACGCCATAGCTCTTTTTCTCGTAGTCGTAAGCATTTAAGACGTTCTTTTTTGGATCTGGATCGGCTGACTTGCCAACAGTGCGCGAGTAGTCGTGTCTTTCGTTTGAGCCAAGGATGAAAAATTTATTGTGTTCATCTGGCGTGATCCAAAGTTTTGCACTTAAATTTCTCTTATCGCTTTTTTGGTAGCCACCAACGTAACTATCCTCATCTCTTAGCTTTTTATAGCCCCAAAGCTGAAGCGCTAAAAACTCTTTATAAAGAGGTAAATTTAGGTAAAAATCCCCTTGCCTGCCATCACCTATGCCTTTGTGAGTGTTTATCGTGGTTGAGATGCCGACGTTGCCGCTAAATTTTGAAAAGTCTTTTTTGGTAATGATATTTATAACGCCTCCAACTGCGTCGCTACCATAAAGCGAGCTCATAGGTCCGCGGATGATCTCTATACGATCGATCGCCTCGGCCGGTGGGATGAAATTTGAGTTCATATCCCCTGCTCCGCCCTTTGGATTTGCGCTGCTTGAATTTGCCCTTTTGCCGTCTATCAAAACTAGCGTTTGAGAGCTTTCCATACCGCGTATCGAGATACCACTAGCTGGACCATCCTCGCCACCAACGACATTTACGCCTGGCACTTTCTGGGCGATAGAGTGAAGTGAGGTAAAGCTATCTTTTGTTAGCTCCTCGCCCTTTATTACGCTTATGCTTGCAGGGGCTTCTTTTATCTGTTGCGAAAAGCCGCTCGCACTTACTACGACGCCATCTAGCTTGGTTTCGTTGTTCTCTTTCTCTACTGCATAGAGAGAATTTGCCACACAAGCACTAAGGCATATGGCGATAAATTTTGATCTATTCACGGATATCCTTTTGTTAAATTTAATCATTGATAATGAAAGCGAAACGCAAATTTAACAAAGTAAGCATAAAAACAATATTAATTATCATAATTTTAAATGATAAATTTTTATAAAAATAGCTAGGGAGTTTTTTAAAATAATGCTTACATTATAATTTAGATTAATTTATTAAAGATTAATCAATTTAGGCTAAAATACGACCATTTCAACAAAAGGACAGCTATGAAAAAAGATGTAAAAAAAGTTGTTTTAGCATACTCAGGCGGACTTGACACAAGTATTATTTTAAAGTGGCTCCAAGACGAATACAAATGCGAAGTAGTCACATTTACAGCAGACATCGGACAAGGTGAAGAGCTAGAGCCTGCACGTAAAAAAGCCCTAGCACTTGGTGTAAAACCTGAAAATATTTTTATAGAAGACTTAAGAGAAGAATTTGTACGTGATTATGTATTTCCAATGTTTAGAGCAAATGCAATCTATGAGGGCGAATATCTGCTTGGCACGTCAATCGCGCGGCCACTTATAGCAAAACGCCAAAGCGAGATCGCAAGACTTGTTGGCGCTGATGGCGTGAGCCACGGAGCAACAGGCAAAGGCAACGACCAAGTTCGCTTTGAGCTCGGATATTACGCACTTGGTGACAACCTAACTATCATCGCTCCATGGCGTGAGTGGGATCTAAACAGCCGCGAAAAACTCTTAGCATACGCTGAGAAAAACGGCATAGATATCACCAAAAAACCAGGCAAGAGTCCATATTCAATGGACGCAAATTTACTTCACATAAGCTATGAAGGTCTAGTGCTTGAAGACCCAAGTCACGCACCAGAAGATGATATGTGGAGATGGACAGTAAGCCCAAAAGATGCTCCAGATAAGAGCGAGATCATCGAGATCGGCTATGAAAAAGGCGATCCAGTAAGCATAAACGGCAAAAAAATGAGCCCAGCTGAAATTTTAACTGAGCTAAACCGCCTTGGCGCAAAACACGGCATCGGCAGACTTGACATCGTAGAAAACCGCTCAGTTGGTATGAAGAGCCGCGGCTGCTACGAAACTCCAGGCGGTACTATAATGCTAAAAGCTCACAGAGCGATAGAGAGCATCACGCTTGACCGAGGTGCAGCTCACTTAAAAGATGAGATCATGCCAAAATATGCCGAGCTAATTTATAATGGCTACTGGTGGTCACCTGAGCGAAATATGCTCCAAGCGCTCATAGACAAGAGCCAAGAGCACGTAAATGGCTCTGTAAAAGTTGAGCTTTATAAAGGCAATTTGACTATCCTTGGCAGAAGCAGTAAAAATGATAATCTATTTAGCGAGGCATACTGCACATTTGAAGAAGATAGCGTTTATGATCAAAAAGATGCAGCTGGATTTATCAAACTAAATGCACTTCGCTTTATAATCGCACGCAAAAATGGGCGAAAATTTGACTAAAAATAAAATTTAAAAGGATAAAAATGAAAGTATTATTAATAAAAGATGTAAAAGGACTTGGAAAAGCTGGCGAGATAAAAGAGGTAAAAGACGGCTACGGCAACAATTTCTTAATCGGCAAAGGCTTTGCAAAAGCAGCCACTCCAGATGTCATTCGCCAATATGAAGCAGCTCAAAAAAGAAAGGCTGAAGAGCTAAAATATGAGATCACAAATTTAGAAAAGCTTAAAGAAGAGCTTGCAAAAGTGACAGTTGTGGTTAAAAAAACCCTTGGTGCAAATGGCTCTCTTTTTGGCTCGGTCTCAAAAGAGGAGATCGCAGCAGAGCTTGAAAAGACACATCATTTGGTAGTTGAGAAAAAAGCTATCGATCTAGATACACACCTAAAAGCAGTTGGTCTTTATGATGTCTCTATAAAGCTTGGTCACTCTATAAATGCGACCTTAAAGGTTGATGTGCAAGGAGAGTAGATGTTTCATGCGACAACCATCTTAGCCTACAAAGGCAAAAATAAAGCGGTCATTGGCGGCGACGGACAGGTGAGCTTTGGCAACACCGTCTTAAAAGGCAATGCCGTAAAAATTCGCAAAATTCACAACGGCAAAGTCTTAGCTGGCTTTGCTGGCAGCACCGCTGACGCGTTTAACCTTTTTGATATGTTTGAAAAAAATTTAGAGCATACAAAGGGCGATTTGCTAAAGGCGGTGATAGAATTTAGCAAAGAGTGGCGCAAAGACAAGTATTTAAGAAAGCTTGAAGCGATGATGCTTGTGCTTGATAGGGATAAAATTTTCTTACTTAGTGGCACTGGTGATGTAGTAGAACCAGAAGATGGCAAGATAGCAGCTATCGGAAGTGGTGGAAACTACGCACTTTCAGCGGCTCGTGCCCTAGATAAATTTGCCGATATCGATGAAGAGGAGCTAGTCAAAGAGAGTCTCAAGATCGCCGGTGAAATTTGCATCTATACAAATACAAACATCAAAACTTATGTTTTAGAATAAGAGAGAAAATGAACTTAACACCAAGAGAAATTGTTAAATTTTTAGATGACTATGTGATCGGTCAAAAGGACGCAAAAAAGATCATAGCGATCGCACTTCGCAACCGCTACCGCCGTATGAAGCTTGAGAAGAGCTTGCAAGATGACATCATGCCAAAAAATATCTTGATGATCGGCTCAACTGGCGTTGGTAAAACTGAGATCGCAAGACGCCTTTCAAAGATGATGGGACTACCTTTTATAAAGGTCGAGGCCAGTAAATATACTGAGGTTGGTTTTGTTGGTCGTGACGTTGAGAGTATGGTAAGAGACCTTGCTATGGCATCATATAATCTCGTAAAAAACGAGCAAAGCGAGAAAAATCAAGACAAGATAAATGCCTACATCGAAGAAAAGATCGTCTCAAAGCTACTTCCGCCACTTCCAAAAGGTGCAAGTGAAGAGAAGCAAGCAGAGTACGCTAAGAGCTATGACAAGATGCTAAATAGACTAAGAAACGGTGAACTTGACGAGCTAAGCATCGAGATAGAGGTGCAGCAAAACCCGCTTGAAGCTGGCTCAAACGTGCCACCTGACATGGCACAGATGCAAGAGAGCTTTATCAAGATAATTGGCATCGGTGGCAAGAATATCAAAAAAGAGATGAAGGTAAAAGACGCAAAAAAAGCTCTTCAAAGCGAGGCAAATGATAAAATTTTGGACCTTGAGAGCGTAAAAACAGAGGCTTTAAGAAGAGCTGAAAACGAGGGCATCATCTTTATAGATGAGATCGATAAGGTAGCCGTTGGCTCAGGTAGCTCAAACAGGCAAGATCCTAGCAAAGAAGGCGTGCAAAGAGACTTGCTACCTATCGTTGAGGGCTCTAATGTAAATACCAAATTTGGAAATTTAAAGACAGATCACATTTTATTTATCGCAGCTGGCGCCTTTCATATAAGCAAGCCAAGCGATCTCATCCCAGAGCTTCAAGGCCGTTTCCCACTAAGGGTCGAGCTTGATAGCCTTGATGAGGACGCGCTTTATCAAATTTTAACTCAGCCAAAAAATTCGCTTTTAAAACAATATATCGCACTTCTTTCAACTGAAAATGTCGAGCTAGAATTTGACGATGAAGCGATAAAAGAGATAGCAAGGATCGCTCACGCAGCAAATGAAAAGATGGAGGATATCGGTGCTAGACGCCTTCACACGGTGATCGAGCGCGTGATAGAAGATATCAGCTATGAGGCTAGCGAAAAGAGCGGCGAGAAGATAAATGTCACAAAAGAGCTTGTAAAAGAGCGCCTAAAAGACGTGGTCGAAGATCAAGACCTAGCGAGGTATATACTTTGAAATCAGGCTTTGTTAGCATCATAGGACGCACAAATGCTGGCAAGAGCTCGTTTTTAAATGCCTTATTAAACGAAAAGATCGCCATTGTCTCGCACAAGCAAAACGCAACTCGCAGAAAGATAAATGGCATAGTTATGAACGGCGAAGATCAGATCATCTTTACCGACACGCCTGGACTTCACGAGAGTAACAAGGTGATAAATCAACTGTTAATCAGCCAAGCTATAAAATCGATGGGAGACTGCGATCTCATCGTATTTTTAGCGCCTATCCATGATGATACAAGCGACTACGAGAAATTTCTAGCTCTAAATCCTGAAAAACCACATATCTTAGTGCTAACAAAAGTCGATGAGAGCTCAAATGCAAAAGTGCTTGAAAAGATCACTCAGTATCAAAAATTTCAAGATAAATTTGCAGCTTTGCTTACTTTTAGCACCAAGCAGCCTACTTATAAAAAGCCGCTTCTTGATGAAATTTGCAAGCTTTTGCCAGAGCATGAGTACTTTTATGATCCAGAATTTCTCACGCCGACAAATGAAAAGGAAATTTTTAGAGAATTTATACTTGAAGCGATCTATGAAAATTTAAGCGACGAGATACCATATCTTAGTGATGCGATCATAAAAAGCGTAAAAGAAAAAACAGGCATCACTGAAATTTATGCGAGTATCATCACAGAGCGTGACATCCATAAAAGCATGATCATCGGAAAAAATGGCGAAACCATTAAAAGAATAGGAATTTTTGCAAGAAAGTTAATACAAAATTTAACCAATACAAAGGTCTTTCTAAAACTCGATGTAGTCGTTAAAAAAGGGTGGAGCAAAGAAGAAAAGAGCCTAAATCAGATAATCGGCTATTGATTTTTTATTTTAAAGATATTAAAATATAACCCAACTAGAGTCTTATAGAGGTTAAATTTATGTTAAAACTTGGAAAAACTAACGATACTCCAATTGTTACCCTAAATCCTTACGAATACGAAGGTTTTAGATTTTATAACAGTGCTGTTGATGCACTAAGCCTCTCAAAAAATGTTTCTAAACATGATTTTTTTATATCTTACATCGAATACAAAGATATTATAACAGCTACCTTGAATATATCAAGAACAACAGATGATGATGACCTTGAAAATATTATATCTGTTAAAATTTATGAAGAACTTTCTCTTGACCCAGCAATTGACTACAAAATAGTATATTTTGAAAGCAAAGTAAATACTGAAGAGAGAATTTTTAATGTATTTATTATCGCTAATGAAACGATAAACAAAATATTTAAAAATATTTCTAAAAGAGTTAGTTTTATCGACTATGTCGCCGTAGAACCACTTTTATATGGTGCTATTTACAAAAAAGGCTTGCTTCCAAGTACACAAACCGACTGCTTTTTAACAATTAGAGCCGATGAAGCTTTCGTGAGCATATATGTGAATGGAGAATATCTAACTTCAAGAAGTATAAGATATACATTAAACTACCTAAGAGATAAATTTGTAGAGCAAAGTGGTGAAAGAATAAGCAGTGATAAGTTTGCAGATATTTTAAAAACAAAAGGACTTGTCGACAAAGAAGAAGAAGGTTTTAATTATGATTTAAATACTATTTTTGAAGACTGTATTTTTTATGTTAATGATACGATAAATATCATCAATAGAATTTATAATGTTAATACAAAAAATATTTTTATTGACTGTGACTACAAGATCGAACATCTTGAGAAATTTATAAATACAAAACTTGACATTAATGTTGTAAAGTTAAACACAAATACTGCTATAAATTCTAAGAATTTAAAAATTACCGAACGACACAATATAATGGCTTTATATGCAAGATTTTATGAAAAAGAAGGCTTTAATGCTGATTTCAATTTTTCAAATATGCTTAGGCCAGACCCATTTACAAAAAGAAAAAGTGGAAAATTTATTCTGACATGTGCTGCAGCTTTTTGTTTAAGCATGCTTTATCCATTATATAATTATATTGCTGGTGAGATTTTAGATAAAGATTCGCAAAGACTAAACGATGAGCTTAGTGTGCTTAATGCACAAGCAACTCAAATAAAAAATACTCTTGCAAGATTAAAAAAAGAGCAAGATGAAGTCAAAACACTAACCGTAAAAGAAGAGGAAAGACTAAATTTTAGAAAAGGTTTATTGCAAGAAATTGAAAATAAAAAAGATAATTACGCAATGAAAGGTTTAAATCTTTTTGAAATTACCGATATGATAAATGACAATGGCGTTTTTATAACAAATATTGCAAATAATGATAGAAATTTAACCATAACTACCGTAAGCGATAATGAGAAGAGGATAACTCAGTTGATAAAAGACATCAGTAAAATGCCAAAATATTCGGTAAATACCAAAAAAATCAAAGAAGATAAACGAAATAACGAATACGAAAGCAATATAAGTATAGAGATAAGACAATGAGACAAGATATTTTAAGTAAATTAGATAATTATTTTGATACAAAAAAACAAAGCGAAGTAAGCATAATCTTCTTTGGATCAGCTTTGGTTATTGTATATATTGTTTACATGCTTTGCTTTGACCCATCACAAAATTTCTATGATGAAAAGCTTGATGCCCACACAAGAGTAAGTAGTGAGCTTTCTAAAACAAGAGATTATTTGACGTCAGTTAGCTCGCCAGATGGTGATAGAAATTTTAAAATAAACGAAGAAACAAAAAACTTAGAAGTTCTAAAAAATAGATATGCTAATGTTCTAAAATTTAATGGATATTTTGATGCCAAGTTAAAAGAGTTATCATTTTTGCTTTTTAATGATCAAAATTGGGCAAATTTTCTAGATAATATTGTTCTTTTAGCAAAGCAGAATAATATAAAAATTTTAGAGCTTAAAAGTGATATTAAAGAGCCAAATTTGCAAAAGATCGAACAAATTTTAAATATTGACTTAACATTTTTGGGTGGTTTTAAAGATATGCTTTCATATATAAATAGCCTAGAAGAGTCGAAACTCGTAGTAGATCTTCACAAGATGGATGTAAACTCTACACAAAAAGATCTTGGAGCTAAGATATCAATATCTGTTTGGGGGATGAAATACTAATGAAAAGAGGTATTTTGTTAGCATTTTTATCATTTAGTGTAATATGTGCTAATCAGTTTCAAAACGAAACAAGTTCTTATGATAAAATTTTTGAAAAGATAAAAGAAAAGAGAAGTGGTCTAAATGCTATTGAGCTTGCAAGCGTTAAAGATCCTTTTAAACAAGAATCTTTAAAACCAAAAGTTGATCAAAATAGATCAAACGAGTACCAATCTTCAAGAGGTCTTAGTCTAAAGGCAATATTACTTAATAAGGCAAATATTAATTCAAAGTGGTATAGTGTTGGAGACATCGTTGATGAGTATAAACTAACCGCTGTTACAAGAAATAGTGTTGTTTTAATAAAAGGCGACGAGAAACAAGAGCTAACTTTAAAAAATGGAAGTAAAAATGTTGGGATCAAAATTAAATAAATTATTTATAGTTGCTGCACTGGCATGCTTAAGTATAAATTTTGCAGATGCAAAACCAAGCAGTTGTTTAAGTAAAAACTTTAGTATGAAAATTTCAGATGATGTTGCCCTGGGAGACGTACTAAATCAACTTTCTGAAATGTGTGATTTTAGTATAGTAGCCAAAGATGCATATAGTAAAACAGAGCTAAATGATAAGGTATTTGGCGTAAACATTAGAAATATGAACTTAAGTGAAGTTTTTGACCTACTCTTGAGTGAAAAAAATTTAAGCTATGAATTTTCAAACAATGTCTTAAAAATATCTTCATTAAAAACTCAAATTTTCAAACTTGATTATATAACTTCAATAAGAGAAGGAACTGCTGTAACTCAAGCGTCTGTTGATGCTACTCCATCTGAGATCTCTACAAGCTCAAGTAGCAGTTCATCTAATGCTCAAAGCGACAGCTCGTCACAAGGCTCAAGTAACCTCATAAAAACAACTGAAAGATTTGATTTTTGGGAAAAACTTGACGCTGAATTAAAAGCTATTTTAAATAATAGCAGCGAACATATCACAGCGCCTGATCCTATAATAAATCAAAACGCTGGCCTTATTACAGTAACAGCTACACCTTCTCAACTTAAACGCGTAGAAAAGTACATAGCTGAAATGCAAAAAAGACTTAAAAAACAAGTCATTATTGACGTTTCTATAATATCAGTAGAGCTAAACAATGAGTATAAACAAGGGGTTGACTGGAGCAAATTTGAGCTTGGATTTAATACATATATAGGCAATTCAAGTAGTAATGGAAGCTCGGGTGCAAATTGGACAAACAAGGGCAATAGCCTAAGTGATGGCTTTGGCCGCACATTAAATATTGCTGCAAATTTAAATTTTAGTCTTGATGGTATGATAAATTTTCTTGAGACAAATGGTAAAACAAAGGTCATCTCAAGTCCAAAAGTAACTACACTAAATAACCAACAAGCTCTTATTTCAGTTGGTGATAATATCAACTACAGAGTTCAAGAGCAAACAGATAGTGGTAACAGCAATAGCGATAGGCTAACAACTACATATAAACAATACTCAGTATTTATCGGCATCTTGTTAAATCTACTACCAGAAGTATCTGACAATAACAAAATCATGCTTCGCATAAACCCATCACTTAGTAACTTTAAATACAGTGAAGACGACACAAGACAAAACGCATTAAGAGAGATAGCTCCCGACACAGTACAGAAAAAGCTCTCAACTGTTGTTCAAGTCGATAGTGGAGATACAATAATACTTGGCGGTCTAATAGGCCAAACAAAAGGTAAAAATAATACATCTGTGCCTATTCTTTCAGATATTCCTCTTATAGGCAATGCTTTTAAAAGCACAAGAGATAGCGTAAAAACAACTGAGCTTATCTTTGTTATTACGCCACATGTAGTTGATCTTGAAGATAAAAAGCCAATAGGCCAATCACTAAAAGACTTAGGTTTTTCTAAATCTATCTATGAGTAACGAAAACATTTATACTCATATAAAAGATGTCTTTATAAACGAAGACGAAGTGAGCGACTTTGTAAATTTAGACAATTCAATAGCTTGCTATAATAAAATAGTTTCAGCTTTAAAAAAACCGCTAAAGCTTATTTTGTTTTATGGCAAACCAGGAAGCGGAAAGACATTTTTACTAAACAAAATAGCATCTGATCTAAAAGAAGATAAAAGGTTGATTTTTTTTCCGCATCCATTCTTCAGCGAAACTTCTTTTATAAAAGCAATTAGTGAAGAAATTTATGGCAACACATTAGACAATATAGATAATTTTGAGAATTTTATCACACACTATTCTAAAAATTTTAAAGATAAAGATGAAATCTTACAAAATCAAACAGTAGTTATATTGGACGAGGCACAGCTTTATCCAACTGAACTTATTGAAAAAATAAGACTTATGGCTGACACCAGGATGTTTAAGTTTCTTTTTACGATACATAAAACCGAAAATGAAGATGTGTTGGCAAAGGACTATTTTCAAACAAGAATTTGGGAAAGCATTGAGCTTGGAAGTGCAAATACAAATGAGATAATCGTCTACTTGCAAAGAAAACTAGAACAAAAAGGATATGAAAAATATCTAAAATTTCAAAAAAAAGACTACGATAAAGCCTATGAAATTTGCTCTGGAAATTTACGTACGCTAAATAAGATCATGTATAAATTCTATGAGATTTGTGAGTTTTACGAGCAAAACCAGCCATCAAAACTAAGTGATGAAAATTCAAATATCAGAATTTTAACCATGTCGGCACTTGACGCAGGACTGATAAATGCTTGAAATACAAGAAATTCAAAGACTAGAAAAACTCTACGAAGAGTATAAAAAAAAGAACAAACCTAATCCTTTAAAATTTCTTATAACTGGTAAAAATTCCAAATTTTTGGTTATTGAAATTTTTGCAATCATTGTGTTGCTTATAATTTTGATATTTTTAAGCACAAAAAAAGAAAACAAACAAAGCCCTACTCCAGCAGTAATAGAGAAAAATTTAACAGTAGCTCCACCAAAAGCAAAAGAGCAAAATTTAACTATACTAGAAATAAATACAAGTAAAAATGCTTTAGAAAATGGAAAACAAAAAAGCGAACAAGCTAAAGAGAGATTTGAGGCTGAAAAAAAGCAAGATGAGCTAGCTGAAAAAATAGCCAAAAAATTAGAACAATCAATAAAACTAAACGAAGACAATAATCTACCAAAAAACAAAGAGCTGGCGGTGGCTGGCTAAAACTAAATATGCCAAGCGATGATGAAAATGTTCAAAATGAGCAGTCTTATGCGCAGCCTCTACCAAGCGAAGAGACAATAGAACTAGAACCAAAGACAAAACCTAAGATTGACATTCAAATTTCAAATGCAAATGATGAAATTTCAATATTAAAAGATAAATTTAACAAAAATAAAAATGTCAAAAATGCACTCGATATAGCAAAAAAATGTTACGAAGAAAAAAGATATAGTGATGCTATAAAATGGGCTTTAACGGCAAATGATATAGATAGTAGCTCTGAAGAATCATGGATTATATTTGCAAAAGCAAAATATATGTTAAAAGAAAAAGATGATGCACTACGCGCACTAATGGAGTATAACAAAAAGATAAACAAACCAGTCATAAATGAGCTCATAAAAAAGATAAAAAGTGATACGCTGTGAAATTTTTAATACTAATATTTTTAGCAATCAACACCTTTGCTCTTGGCAGTGTCGAGATAAAAGGTTATTTTGAAAAAGGCGAATACACTAAAATTTGCAATCAAAAAGTGCAAGACTTTCTAAAAGACTCACAAAACGAAGAACTTCTTAATATATTTGGCATATCTTGTTTAAAAATTAACGATATAGATAGACTTGCACTACCAGCAAGCAAACTATCTAGAACACAAACATCAAGGGAAAATGCAGCGTATTTTGCAGATATCTTGTTTAAAAAAAAGCTACTACTGCATGCTCTTTTAGACGGAACTGATATAAGCTATATTAGACTTCCAAAGAGCGATTATATACTCTCATTTATATTTGATAAATTTGTGAAAAAAGAGTACGTTGAAGAACTTGGTACGTTTATTTTTGAAGAGCCAAACTCAGATACAAGATATGAGCTTAATACATCTTTTGGTGCAAATTCTCCAAAAATGATTTTAAAAATTTTTAAAAATGACGATCTTACTTTGCAGATTGAGTATAGGTAGATAGCAAATGAACAACTTGGAAAATTTAATATTAAAAGCATTAGAACAACTTAATAAACTTAATAGCGAGCAAATTTCAAATCTCGTTGAGATAAAAGAAGCTAGCCCAAAAAGCCTATTAAGCATCTTGATAAATGAACATATAGTTGATGAAGAGACTTTTTTTGACGTATTATCTGATATTTATAGAAGAGGAAATGCTGATGTAGATGATATCTCTACTGATCTTCAAGTAGATCAAAAACGCTTTATAGAGCATGTTTGTAAAAAATTTAAGATAACTTTTTTTGATCTTGATGATATCGACATCGACTACCGCATCAGTGAAAAACTAAGTACCGCACAGCTAAAAACATATAGCGCGATCCCAGTAAAAGAAGACGAGATAAGCGTATATGTCGCTTTTAAAAATCCATTTGATGTTATCGCTCAAGACAAAGTGCAAAATTTATTCAATAGGAAGCTACTAAAAGTTGCATGTGCCGATCCAGCACAAATAGAAAAATATATAAATAAAGTAGCTCTTAATGAGAGCATAAAAGACGTCGTTGCAGAGATCAGAAGAGAGCTTTCAAGCTCAGCTAGTCAAGGTCAAAACACTGAAAACTCTGGAATTTTAAAGCTTATAGAGATCATCTTAAAAACATCTATCCAAAGCAGAGCCAGCGACATCCACATCGAGCCAACCGAAACAAACTGCATCGTAAGAAGCAGGATCGATGGCATGCTAAGCGAAACATTTATATTTGATAAAGATATCTATCCGCCGATGGTTAGCCGTATGAAGCTACTTTCAAACATGGACATCGCAGAGCGCCGCCGACCACAAGATGGTAGATTTTCAGCTCAAATTTTAGACAAAGAGTATGATTTTCGTATCTCGACGCTGCCTATCTTAAATGGCGAAAGTATAGTTTTAAGGATTTTGGATAAGTCAAAGGTCATTATAAATTTAGAAGATCTTGGCATGCATCCTGATAACTTCGCTAAATTTAAAAAGAGTATGAAAGCGCCTTATGGCATCATCCTTGTTACTGGCCCAACAGGCTCAGGTAAGACTACGACACTTTACGGTGCGCTAAATGATATAAAAAGCGTAAAAACTAAGATCATCACAGTTGAAGACCCGGTCGAATACCAGCTAAATATGATCCAACAAGTGCATGTAAATGAAAAGGCTGGACTTACCTTTGTCTCAGCCCTTCGCTCTATCTTGAGGCAAGATCCAGACGTCATAATGATAGGCGAGATCAGAGATCAAGAGACGCTTCGCATAGCGATACAAGCGGCACTTACTGGTCACCTCGTCTTTTCTACGCTTCACACAAACGACGCCATAAGCGCGCTTCCTCGTATGATAGATATGGGCATCGAGCCTTATCTAGTAAGTGGCGCGCTCGTTTGCATAGAGGCTCAAAGGCTTGTTAGAAAGCTCTGCCCACACTGCAAACAAAAGATCACTCTATCTCAAAAGGCATTTGACGAAGTTAAGAAATTTGTCCCTGAAAACTACCAGTTTTACAAAAGCGTAGGATGCCCACAATGCTCACAAACAGGGTATCTAGGACGTGAGATGATAAGTGAAATTTTGCCTATTAGTGACCATATAGCAAGTATGGTTGCAAATGGTGCTTCTAAAGATGAGCTTAAAAGCGTTGCTTACGAAGAGGGCTTTATAGATATGTTTCATGATGGCGTCATAAGAGCAGCAAATGGCATAACCACGCTTGAAGAAGTTTATAGGGTTGCTAAGATATGAAATTTTACGAGATAGAATACATAAAAGACGGCAAACGTCAGAAGATGAGTTTAAAAGCAAATAGCAAAAACGACATAAAAGATCGTGCAAAAGTTGCTGGTATGATCGTAAAGATTAAAGAGACTCAAACTTCAACTATAAATGATGGTTTTTTAGATCTACAAGAAAAATTTACTAAGCTTTTTTCATCTGCAAAAGTAAAAATTCCTGCCTTAGTTGCCACCATAAGGCAGCTTAGCGTTATGACAAATGCCGGTATCTCAATACACGATAGCATCAAGGAGACAGCAAATGCTACTGAGGATAAAAGACTAAAAGAGATATTTCAAACAATAGATGAAGATCTAAACCAAGGAGCAAGTCTAACTCAAAGTATAGAAAATTTTCAAGAAGAGCTTGGTGATGTCACTGTAGCTATGATAAGGCTTGGTGAGAGTACTGGTAATATGGCTGACGCGCTTGCAAAGCTTGCCTCTATCTTGCAAGAAGTCTGGGACAATCAGCAAAAATTTAAAAAAGCGATTCGTTATCCTATAACTGTTATTTGTGCTATTGTGCTAGCTTTTATTATATTAATGACATCAGTTGTACCGCAATTTCGTGAAATTTTTGAGCAGCTAAATGCTGAACTGCCACTTCCAACTAAAATTTTATTAAATATCGAATATGCTATGAGTCATTATGGTATATATATCGTCGCAGTTCTTATCATTTTTGCAATCTTATTAAGAAAATACTATGTAAGTGATGAAAATTTTAGAGATAGGATTGATAAATACCTACTTAAAGTTTATCTAATAGGTAAAATAATATTTTTTGCAAATATGAGTAGATTTAATCTAATATTTACAGAGCTTGTGCGCGCTGGCCTTCCTATCGCCGACGCATTAGATACTGCTGTAGTAACTGTGTCAAACCAAGACATAAGAAACAAGCTTACTGGAGTTAAAGTATTAGTTGGGCGTGGTGTAAGCTTAACAGAAGCTTTTAGACAGACTGGACTTTATGAAGGTATGCTAATACAGATGATAAGCGCAGGAGAGCAAAGTGGTAGTTTAGATGATATGACTGGAAAAGTTACTGATTATTACAGGATGAAATTTAATGATATAATCGACAATATTTCAAATTATATCGAGCCAATTTTGCTAGTGTTTATAGCTGCAATGGTGCTTTTGCTAGCCCTTGGTATATTTATGCCGATGTGGGATATGGCAAAAGCTGTTAAAAATTAATTTTAGACGACAAAGGAGTAAAATGTCTATAGAAAAAGAATTTAGTGTTGATGAAAACGCATTTTTAGTTTCAAAAACTGACCCAAAAGGAAGGATCACTTATTGTAACGAGCCGTTTTTAAATATAGTAGGAGCTAAGCAAGGTGATCTTTTAGGCAAACCACACAATATCATAAGGCATCCTGATATGCCAAGAGTTGTTTTTAAAATGCTTTGGGATAGAGTACAAAATAAAGAAGAAATTTTTGCCTTTATAAAAAATAAAAGTTTTAATGGAGGATTTTACTGGGTCTTTGGAAACATAACAGCATCGCTTGATCAACAAGACAATATAGTTGGTTATTATTCTGTTAGACGAAAACCAAATCCAAAAGCTATAGAGATCATAAAACCTCTTTATACAAAATTGCTTGAATTAGAGCGCGATGGTGGTATTGAAGCATCTAAAAAGTACTTATTAAATTTCTTTGAAGAGAAATCAACTAGCTATGATGAATTTATAAATAACTTGCAAAGGTTTTAAAAATGTTTAAGAAAAAATCAAATGCAATAAGTGAAATTTTAGACGTTGTTAAATCAGCAAGAAACGGTATACTAGAGCCTCGCATAGTAAATGTTGGCGAAAAAGACGAGATGTATGAAATCGCTCTTGGTATAAATGATCTATTAGATCAAGTAGAAGCTCTTCAACGTGAGATCGCAACCTCCATCCAAGCTGCCCAAGAGTCAAAAACGTATAGAAATATCTTTACAGAAGGTTTTAGGGGCGCATTTAAGCGAAATGCTATATCTATGAGCAATGGCGTTATTGGTATCAAAGAGGGACAAAAAAGCAAAATTAGAGGCATACTTTCGAGTGAACTTGATAAACTTGGAAACGGCATAAATGGCATAAATGATGTTAGGAATGACCTAAATGAAAGCATTAAAAATTTGAGCCTAACAGCAGCAGATGCTGGCCAAACAGCACAGGTTGCTAAAGAAAATATGTCAAACATTACAGTCCTTAGCCAAAATATGGGACAGCTTGATGATTTAGTACAAAGCTGCACAAATGCTACAAGCATGCTAAGCACTAGAGCTTCCGAGATAAGCTCGGTTTTAAATTTAATAAAAGATATTGCCGATCAAACAAATCTACTAGCGCTTAATGCAGCCATTGAAGCAGCACGTGCAGGAGAGCATGGCAGAGGCTTTGCAGTCGTTGCTGATGAGGTTAGAAAACTGGCTGAAAATACGCAAAAAGCTGCAAGTGATATCGAAGTAAACATAAAAACACTTCAACAAGAAGTAAATGGTATCGATGAAAACTCTAAGAAAATAGATGAGATATCAAAACTAACTACACAAAATGTTGAGAATTTCAAAAAAGTATTAAGCGAATTTAATATAAATGCACAAAATACAGCACAAACATCAAAATATGTTGAAAATAAAACCTTTGCAATAATCGCAAAAATTTCTCAAATAGCTTATAAAACTAGGGCATATTCCGATGTTATAAATGAACAAGGATATGATGAGGAGATACAAAATTTAGCTCAAGGACTAGCAGATTGGTATGAAAATGATAGTATTAAAGAGCATAAGCTTGATAAAAATTTCATCAAATCACAAGAGCTGACAACCTCTCTAAACAATGAAATTAAACATTTACTTGAGAAATCAGCCACAGGATATAATGAACAAAATTTGAACTATTTTGTAGAAGAATTTAAAAAGATAGAAAAATTAAGCGAGCAAATTTTCGCCTCTTATAATAATATCTTTGGCAAACAAAACTAATTTTATTTAGCTTATCTTTGATGTTTCTTTGGGTGGTCAAAAAACAGAGCTTTTGCACTGCCCTCTTTTAGCTCTTTAATTTTACACTCAAACTCTATGCAAAAAATGCCTGAAGTTGGGATATTATCGATCGATGAGTCGCTTAGATATTCGCAAATTTCAGTCACACTAGGATTGTGCGTGATGATGAAAATTTCATCTAAATTTTTATCTAAATTTCTTACGAACCCCAAAAGATCCTCAAAGCTTATATCGTAAAGCTCGTCCTTTATCTCTATGGATTTTTCTTTAAATTTTAAAGTTTTAGCGATGATTTTTGCTGTTTGCTCGCATCTTTTAGCACTGCTTGAAAAGATAGCTCCTGGCATCACATCATACATTTTTAGCCTGCTAGCCATAAATTTAGCGTCCTCTTTGCCTTTTGGACTAAGCTCTCTTGAGGCGTCTTTTGCGCCGTCTTTGTTCTCATCAACTGCTTTTGCGTGCCTTATAAAGTAAATTTTACTCATGATCTCTCCTTTGAGAAATTCTTTATCCAACTAAGCTCTTCCTCGCTAAATCCAGCCTTTAAGCGGTCCTTTTCGTTGATCTCTCTCATACTTTTAAATGAATTTGGATATAAATTTAATATGATGTCAAAGTAGCTTTTCTCATCAACACCCTCTTTTTTGCAGGCAAATTTAAACCACTTATCGCCCTTATAAACGTGAGAGACTTCCTCCTTTAAGATGACTTTTAGACACCCTATAAGCTCTTCTTGCCCACCTTCAGCTTCTAGTCTTTTTATGATGTGAGCGTTTGCATCAAGGCCGTTTGCCTCCATATATCTTGGCAGTAGCGCCATGCGGCTAGTGAGCCTATCTGAAGTCTTTTGAAGTGCAATAAATAGGCCGTCATGCACACTTAGCTCGCCGTATCTGCCGCCCTGCTTTGTGAGTAAATTTTCTATCATGCAAAAGTGCCTGATCTCATCCTCAGCCACCTCCAGCCAGTCCTCGTAAAACTCCCTTGGCAGCCCTCTAAATCTATAACAAGCATCAAGCGCGATGTCGATAGCGCTAAATTCGATGTGAGCAACTGAGTGGATGAAATTTAGGTTTTTATCTTTTGGTTTTACCTTTTTGTTTAGCTCTTTCATGCTAATAACGTCGCAAAATTTAGCGTAGCATGGGGTAGTTAGCTCATTTGGCGCAGAAATTTCATCAAAACAAATATCCAAATTTGATCTAAATTTCTCGTAAAATAGCTCAAATTTTAAAAATTTAAGCTCCACGTCGCCCTCGTTTAAAATGTCCCAGATCTCATCAAAAAATCTCATCTGCTCTCTTTAAGTAAAATTTAGCGTATAAACAGCCGATGCCCCAGCCTATAAAGTGCGCGTACCATGCGACATTTATGCCCATAAGTAGCGGCAAAAAGCTCATGGCAACAACGATGGCAAAGTAGCCAAACCACGCCTTTTTGTCTGAGTAAAGCATCGAGGTCGCCAGCATGCCAAAGAGCATACACAAAGCCCCGCTTGCACCGACTAAATTTATAAATTTCTCATTTTCAAATGCAAAATATATATAAATAAAGCTTAAAATTTGCGTCAAAACGCCGCCAACAATATAAAAAATGATAAATTTCTTCGTACCAAGATATAGCTCGCTCATCGTGCCAACTTGATATAAAAAGATCATATTCATAAGCAAGTGACCTGCGCCTGCGTGCATAAAGATAGATGTGAGGGGCTGAAATAAATAGAGTTTTTCTAAAAAATAGATATTTAAGCCAAGCGCGAGCCATAGCTCACGCGAGTGCAGAAAAGTGAGACTGAAAAATGCAGCTAAATTTAAAAGGATAAGCGCAAATGTAGCTGGGCTACTTAGCTTTGCCATATCCAGCAAATCTATTTGCCGCTAGGCAGCTGGCGTTTGAGCATCTTACAACGTAGCTATTTATCTCTTTGTCGCCCTTTAGATGCGTGTTTTTTTGTTTTAAATTCATATAGCTGTGAATGATCCTGCCGCCAGAGTTGTGGATAAATTTCACCGTTTCGTCTGGAAGTATGGCTGTCACGATGCCAACGTGAGTGACGTTTTTCTTGTCTTTGTTTTTTTGTATGCCTTTGCCAAGGGTGTTTGAAAAGAAGATAAGATCGCCTTTTTTTGGATTTTTATGAGTGATCAAATTTTGGCTTTCATAGAAGTTGTAGATGGCTTTTGACTTTCTGCCACCCTTGCTGTAGTAGTTATTGATAGTTTTTTCATCAAAATACATATTTTTATATTTTGCATTTACGATAGATACAAAGCCTGAGCAGTCGCCCCCTGCTCTAGTATTTAAGTATTTTTTAAAAAATGAACCAAATTCTTTATCAGCTCTGCCGTCATCCTCGTCTAAAAGCTCACCAGAAGTTTGTCTGCTAAAGTCACTATTTGTAGAGGCGGTTTGATTGTAGTCATTTTGTGGGATTTTAGGCTCGTTTGAAGTGAAAGAACAACCTGTAAAAAGTGCAACACAAAGTGCAAAAAATATTCTTTTATTTATTAAACTTAACATATTTTTATCCAAAATAATTAATTTTCGTAATTTTAACTCTTAAATGTAAATAAAGCGAAAATAGCGCCCTGTTTTCTTTACTCTAAGTTTAAAAACAATATAATCGGCAAAAAATATATTTTCTTAAGGCAAAAAATAATGATGCACTATCTAAAAATAGAAGGCAATGCCAAATTAAGCGGCGAAGTAAAGATTAGCGGAGCCAAAAATGCCGCCCTACCTATCATCGCCCTAACCCTACTTGCTAAAAATAAGATAAATTTAACAAATATCCCAAATGTCGCTGACATAAAGACGCTTTGCCAGTTGCTTGTTAACCTTGGAGCAAAGTGTGAATTTAAAGATGAAAACTCACTAAGTATCGACACGAGCAGCGTAAATTCAACCACGGCAAACTACGACATCGTTAGAAAGATGCGCGCTTCTATCTTGACGCTTGGTCCGCTTCTAGCGCGCTTTGGACACTGCGAAGTGAGCCTGCCTGGTGGCTGTGCGATCGGACAAAGACCTATTGATCTACACCTAAGCGCACTTGAGAAAATGGGCGCAAATATCGAGATAAAGCAAGGCTACGTCGTCGCAACCGCGCCAAATGGACTAAAAGGCGCAAAGATAGTTTTTGACAAGATCACCGTAACTGGCAGCGAAAACATCATCATGGCAGCAGCGCTAGCGCATGGCACGACAGAGCTTTTTAACGTCGCACTTGAGCCTGAAGTGGTGCAAATTTGTGAAATTTTGGCTAAAAGCGGAGTCAAGATCGAAGGTATCGGCACGAGCGAGCTAAAGATCACTGGTAGCGGTCAAAAGCTACTTGAAATTTGCGATATCGAAGTCATCCCTGATAGGATCGAAGCTGGCACATACCTTTGCGCTGGAGCTATCACAAATAGTAAAATTTCAGTCACAAAGGCAAATGCTGCGCACATGACAGCCATTTTAAATAAATTTGAAGAGATGGGCTTTGGCATCGAAATAGACGGCGATAAGATCACGATTTTACCGACAAATGAGATAAAACCAGTCGAGATAAGAACGACTGAGTATCCTGGCTTTCCAACCGATATGCAAGCTCAGTTTATGGCGCTTTGTCTAGCAGCAAATGGCGTTAGCACGATAGATGAGAGACTTTTTGAAAACCGATTTATGCACGTTAGTGAGCTGGCTAGAATGGGCGCTGATATCCGCCTAAATGGTCACATCGCAAGCGTTTATGCCCCTGCAAATTTAAATGCAGCTGATGTCATGGCGACTGACCTTAGAGCAAGCTCAGCGCTGATACTAGCCGCTCTCATCGCAAATGGCGAGAGTTTGGTGCATAGAATTTACCATCTTGATAGAGGTTATGAGAGGCTGGAGGAGAAATTTAAAAGCCTTGGGGCAAAAATAGTTAGGCTTGAGGAGTAAAAATGCTAGTAAATGACGCACTTGAGGCCTTAAAAGCTAAATTTAAACCAAAAAATGAGAGCGAAATTTTACCCATTAGCGAAGCTCTTGGCAAAACCTTGGCAAATGACGTGATAGCGGTCAAAGATCTGCCCTGCTTTGATAACTCAGCGCTTGATGGCTTTGCTGTTAAATTTGATGAAAAAGATGAACCTTATAAGATAATCGCAAGTGCCTTTGCAGGCGATAAAGAGCAGCTAGCTATCGGTAAAAACGAGTGTGTGAAGATAATGACAGGCGCAAAGATGCCAAAAGGCGCTGACACGGTCATGAGATTTGAAGATTGCGTGGTTGAGGGTGAGTTTGTAAAAGCGCCAGCTAAGCTTAAAAAAGGCGAGGCTTACCGCTTTAAAGGCGAAGAGACAAAAGTTGGTGAGATTTTACTAAAAAGTGGCGAAATTTTAAGCACAAGAAGCGTGATGATGCTTGCAGCTCAGGGCATAAGCTTTATAGATGTGAAAAAGCAGCCTAGTGTTGGAATTTACTCAAGCGGAAATGAGATCATCGAGCCTTGGCAAAGAGCTAGCGAGGATGAAATTTACAATGCAAACGCACTTGGCATCACCGCACTTTTAAGCTCAATCGGTCAAAAAAGCTCATATCTTGGCATCATAAAAGATGAGCTAAATGCCGTAAAACAGGCATTTTTAAACGCTGCAAACTACGACATCGTTATATGCTCTGGTGGAGCGAGCGCTGGAGAGGCTGACTTTATGAAGATAGCCCTAAGCGAGCTTGGATACGATGAAATTTTCTCGCACCTTGACATAAGACCTGGCAGACCTTGTAAGGCTTACGAAAAAGATGGCAGGCTTGTTTTTATCTTGCCTGGCAACCCTATGGCTGCTTATCTTTGCACGATGATGCTTGTTTTGCCACTTCTAAAAAGTGAGTGTTTTGTGACGCAAAAAGCTATAAATAGCGAAAATTTAAAGGTAAAATCAGGCAGAGCAAATGCGGTATTTGGCAATGTAGCTGATGGCAAATTTATAGCAACTGACGGCGGAAAATATGGCTCAGGCATGATAAATCATATATTAAAGAGTGATTTTGTGTTGATAACTAACCCTGATCAAGGTGAAATTTTACAAAATAGTGAAATTTCACTCATAAAACTTCCATAATCCTTGACAAATGAAAAACAATCTGATAAAATGCGGACTTCATTTTGATTGCGGGAATAGCTCAGGGGTAGAGCACAACCTTGCCAAGGTTGGGGTCGCGAGTTCGAATCTCGTTTCCCGCTCCATCTTTTTTATACTCTTTTTTTTATTTTCCACAAAACTTTTTGCAAATGAAGTCAGCATCTACCCGATGTATTGCGTCGTAAATGATCAAATTTCACTCAGTACTTTTGGTTTCGAAGGCGAAGACAATGAAATTTTAAACTTAGAGGGCAAAAGAGCTGCCAAGATAGATAGCAAAAAACTCTATGAAATTCTAACAGCAAATTTTAAAACATATAATGACAAAAGCGGCGGTAGCGTAGCTTTTGTGAAAAACTGCTCTATCATGGATGAAATTCAGATGCAATTTCTAAGAGAGATCAGCAACGAGTACCCAGGCATCAGCGTGAGCGATCTTAGCATCAGTCCGCAAAACAAACTCCCTACAAATTTCAAGGATCTAGTCTTTAAAAATATCTTTCTAAACGATCAAAATAGCCAAAAAGGCGTCTTTAGAGCCTCATTTGAGGACGTTGATCTAAGCTTAAAAAGCCTTTATTTTAAATTTAGCTTTAACGCCAAAATGCCAGTTTTTATTGCTATAAATTCAATGAATACAAACCACATTTTAAGCCTGCTTGACTACCAACCAACGATGATCGAGTTTAGCAAATGGCCGCGTGACGCACTCTTTGGACTTAGCGCCTCAACTCTTGTCACAAAAGTGCAGATAAGAAGCGGAGAAATTTTAACCAAACGCCAGTTTAACGCCATAAGTCTAGTCAAAAAAGGTCAAATGCTAAACGCAGTTTTAAGCGAAGGTGGTGTCAAGATAATCGCCGAGGTAAAGGCGCTTGAGGATGGAAATTTAGGCGATATGATAAAGATAAGAACAAGAGAAAATAAAATTTTACAGGCCACAGTTTCAGGCAAAGACGAGGCAGTTATCAGATGAAAAAGGTAGTTTTTGCAGCCACTGGAGCAAGCGGGGCTGGGCTTTTTCTAAAGTTAGTAAATGCCGCCAAAGATAGCTGTGAGGCGCATGTCATAGTTAGTAAAAATGCTATGAAAGTCTTGGAGGCTGAAGAAAATTTGAGGCTAAATTTAGATGAGCTTGGCGTAAAAATTTATGATGATCAAGACCTTAGTGCAGGCCCAGCCTCTGGCTCGTTTGGCACGGATACTATGATAATAGCGCCCTGCTCTACTAATACTTTGGCAAAGGTCGCAAACGGCATAAGCGACACGCTCATCACAAGGGCCGCAAGTGTCGCGTTAAAAGAGAGACAAACTCTAGTTTTGGGCGTTAGAGAGATGCCATTTTCTACGATCGCACTTTCTCAGATGCAGCTACTCTCATCTCTTGGAGCCATCATCGCGCCCCCAGTTTTGGGCTACTACGCAGGTATAAAGAGCCTTCTTGATATGGAGAATTTCATCATCGGCAAGTGGCTTGATGCCTTAAAAATAGAAAACAATCTTTACAAAAGGTGGCAAATTTGAAAAAATCTTGCATCTATCCAGGGACCTTTGACCCCATTACAAACGGCCATTTAGACGTTATCATAAGAGCTACCAAAATTTTTGACAAGGTAATCGTCGCAGTCGCCAAAAGTGATAGCAAACAGCCGATGTTCGCACATGAAAAGCGCATAGAGATGGCAAAAGAGGCAGTTTGCGAGCTAAAAAATGTAAGCGTGCTTGGCTTTGATAACTTGCTTGTTGATTTTGCTAAATCGCATGGCATAAACACCGTCATCAGGGGGCTTCGCGCGGTTAGTGACTTTGAATACGAGCTACAAATAGGCTACGCAAACGCTGCACTTTGGGACGAATTTGAGACGGTTTATCTTATGCCAAGCTTAAATAACGCCTTCATCTCAAGCTCTATCGTCCGCTCAGTCTTGCGCCACGACGGCGACGTGAGCAACCTAGTGCCAGCAAAAATTCTTAAAAATTTAAAGGCGTAAAATGTATGTTTTGTTTGAAGGCATTGACGGCGTTGGCAAGAGCACGCAGATAGAAATTTTAGCTTCTAAATTTAGTGATGCCATCGTCACAAAAGAGCCAGGCGGCACGCAGCTTGGTGAAAATTTACGTGAAATTTTACTAAGCTCAAGCATAAAAATAGGCAAAAGGGCTGAAATTTTACTCTTTTTAGCTGATAGAGCTGAGCATTTTGAAAAGCTAGTCACTCCAAATTTAGGCAAACTGATTTTAAGTGACAGAGGCTTTATCTCTGGCATCGCCTACGCTTTGGCAAATGATGAAAACTTAGATGAAAACGTGCTTTTAGAGCTTAATAAATTTGCGCTAAATGATAAATTTGCAGATAAGATAGTCTTTTTTGAAGCAAGCCATGAGCTAATAAGCTCGCGCCTAAAAAATAGAGGCACAAGCGATAAGATCGAGGCTCGTGGGCTAGAGTATCTTTTAAAAGTGCAAAGCCTGATGAAGCAAATTCTTATCAAAAATGGCTTTGAAACGCTTTTTATAGACGCATCTAAAAGCATAGAGCTAATTTCAAAAGAGATAGAAAATTTTATAAATTTTAAGTAAAATCACAAAAAAATAAAAAGGATAATGCGATGATAACGGCACTTCGTGGCATGAAAGATATGCTTCCAGCTCGCGCAAAACTTTACGCACAGATAATAAAAACCTGCGAGGAAGTCGCAAAAAACTACGGATATGAGCAAATTTTGACCCCGCACCTTGAGGAGACGGCGCTTTTTAAAAGAAGTGTCGGCGAGAGTAGCGACATCGTGGGCAAAGAGATGTATCAGTTTGAAGACAAAGGCGGAAACGACGTTTGCTTGCGTCCTGAGGGCACAGCTGGCGTCGTTAGAGCCTTTATCGAGGCAAAACTTGACAGGGCAAATGTGACAAAACGCTGCTTTTATCATGGCTCGATGTTTCGCTACGAGCGCCCACAAAAAGGCCGCTTAAGGGAGTTTCACCAGTTTGGCTGTGAGTGCTTTGGCGAGGGCAGCGTCTATGAGGATGCGAGCATTATCTTGATGGTGAGCGAAATTTTTAACAGACTAAATATAAAAACAACCCTAAAGATCAACTCACTTGGTGACGAAAGCTCGATGAAGTCTTACAAAGCAAAGCTTGTCAAATTTCTAGATGAAAACGATGAAAAAATTTGCGAGGACTGCAAAAGACGAAAGCTCTTAAACCCTATCCGCGTACTTGACTGCAAGATAGAAAGCTGCCAAGAAATTTACAAAAATGCTCCAGTTATCACTGATAGCCTAAGCGATGAAGCGCAGGCTGATTTTGCAAAACTGCAAGAAATTTTAACGGCAAATGGCGTTAAATTTGAGATAGACACTAAGCTCGTTCGTGGGCTAGACTACTACTGCAAGACGGCGTTTGAGTTTATTAGCAACGAGATCGGCTCACAAAGCGCAGTCGCAGGCGGAGGCAGATACGATAGGCTCGTTGAATATCTTGGCGGTAGAGCAAGTTACGGCGTTGGCTTTGCGATGGGCGTTGAGAGGATAATGGAAATTTTAGGTGAAGCTGGGGATGAGCGGGCCGGAGTTTATCTTTGTGCGCTTGATGCGGCGAATGTTGATTTTATCTATAATCTTGGCTCAAAACTTCGCAAAAAATATCAGGTTGAAATTTCTTATGAAGCTAAAAAACTTCAAAAACATCTACAAAATGCCGACAATAAAAATGCAAAAATTTTCCTTTGCGTGGGCGAAAATGAGATGAAAGAGAATAAAATTTGGTATAAAAATTTAGAAACCAAAGAAGAAAAAACGATAAATTTAGATGAGCTTGAAAAGGAGCTGGGATGAATGATTTTGGACTTAGCATTTGGGGCAATTCAAATTTTGTGATAGAAGATGGCAAAGTCTGCATAAACGAAGCTAGCAAGTCAGCGATCATCGACATCGTAAAAGAGATCAGAGACGATGGCTACAGAGGGCCACTGCTGCTTCGCTTTCCGCACCTTATCCAAAAGCAGATCGAGCAGATCCACGCAAGCTTTGCAAAGGCAAAGAAAGAATTTGCCTACAAAGGCAGCTTTAATGCCGTCTTTCCGCTTAAGGTTAATCAATATCCAGGCTTTGTAAAAAATCTAGTTCGCCTTGGCAAGCCCTACAACTACGGCCTTGAGGCTGGTAGCAAGGCTGAGCTACTTCTAACTATGGCTTATAACAACGACAAAGCGCCTATAACTGTAAATGGCTTTAAAGATAAAGAGATGATAAACATAGGCTTTATCGCCGCTGAAATGGGGCATAATATCACGCTAACGATCGAGGGCTTAAACGAGCTTGAAGCGATAATCGCCATCGCAAAAGAGCGCTTTAAACCAAAGCCAAAGATCGGACTTAGAGTGAGACTGCACTCGACAGGATCGGGGCTCTGGGCAAAAAGTGGAGGCATTCACTCTAAATTTGGACTAACATCAACCGAGCTAATAGAAGCTGTAAAGATGCTAAAAAAGGCAAATTTACTTGAAAACTTCACGATGATACACTTTCACATCGGCTCTCAAATAAGTGAAATCCATCCGCTCAAAAAAGCACTCATCGAGGCTGGCAACATCTATGCTGAGCTTAGAAAAATGGGTGCAACAAATTTAAAAGCGATAAATTTAGGCGGAGGTTTAGCGATTGAATACTCGCAGTTTAAAGAGGAGAGCAGCAGAAACTATACGCTAAATGAATACGCAAATGACGTTGTTTATATGCTTAAAACCATAAGCGAGCAAAAAAAGGAGATCGAGCCAGATATTTTCATAGAGTCAGGTCGCTATATCGCCGCTTCTCACGCGCTTTTGGTCGCTCCTGTGCTTGAGCTATTTTCTCAAGAATACACCGAAGAGAAGCTAAATTTAAAGAAAAACAATCCAAATTTAATAACCGAGCTAGTTGATCTTTATAAATCAATCAAGCCTTCAAACGCCCTAGAGTACCTGCACGACGCCATCCATCACACCGAGAGCATCCTTACACTCTTTGATCTAGGCTATGTCGATCTGCAAGATAGATCAAACGCAGAGGTACTTTTAAGGCTCATTAGCAAAAAAGCTGTCGTGATGCTTGGCAACAAGAGCAACTCAAGCGATCTAACCAAAATTCAAAAAGAGGTTCAAGAGAGATACCTGCTAAATTTCTCGATCTTTCAAAGCTTGCCAGACTTTTGGGGACTAAAGCAAAATTTCCCTATCATGCCGCTTGACAGGCTTGATGAGCGCCCTACTTTGCCAGCTTCGATCTGGGACATCACCTGCGATAGCGACGGCGAGATCAGCTATGATGACGAGAAAAACCCGCTGCTTTTGCACGACGTGGATGTGGAGAAGGAGGATTATTTCTTGGGATTTTTCCTAGTTGGAGCGTATCAAGAGGTGATCGGCATGAAGCACAACCTCTTCACTCATCCGACAGAAGCTACGGTAGAGATAACAAGTGATGGCTACAAGGTCACAAATTTACTAGAGAGCCAGTCGATCCTTGATATCATGGAGGACATGGACTACGATATCTACGAGATCCAAGACACTCTAAATGAGCGCTTAGAGAAATCAACTCTGATAAATGAAACACAAAAGAAGCAAATTTTGGGCGAACTTTATCTATTTTTAAATGATAATAGCTACTTAAAGACAATCAACTAAAAAGGACGAAAATGCAACTAGCAAACAGAATGCAAACATTGAGCGAGTCAATCACAATCGCGATCAGCACAAAGGCCAAAGAGATGAAGGCCGCTGGCATTGACGTGATCTCGCTTTCAGCTGGTGAGCCTGACTTTATGACTCCAAAAAAGATAAGAGAAACTGTAAAAAACGCACTTGATAACGACAGCAAAAGTGGCAAATACACGCCAGTGCCGGGCCTGCCTGAGGTGATAGAGGCCATTAGAGCAAAGCTAAAAAGAGATAACGGACTTGACTATAAAGCAAATCAAATCGTCACAAATATCGGCGCAAAACACTCACTTTTTAATGTATTTCAAGCGCTTATCAACCCAGGTGACGAGGTCATCATCCCCTCTCCATACTGGGTGAGCTACCCTGAGATCGTTAAATTTTGTGGCGGCGTGCCTGTCTTTATCGAGGCGGACGAGAGCACAAATTTCAAAGTCACAGCCGAGCAGCTAAAAAAAGCGATCACGCCAAAAACAAAGGTCTTTTCGCTAAATCACCCGACAAATCCAACTGGAGCTGTATATACAAAAGAGGAAATCGCGGAATTTGGCGAGGTTTTAAAGGGCACTGACATCATCATCACAAGCGATGAAATTTATGAAAAGGTGATCTACGGCAAAGAATTTCACGCAGTAGCCTCCGTAAGCGAGGATCTTTTTAAAAGAACGGTCACGATAAATGGCCTAAGCAAGTGTGGCGCGATGCCTGGCTGGAGATTTGGCTATATCGCAAGCTCTATGGACTGGCTAATTGCTGGCATCAAAAAGCTTCAAAGCCAAAGCACAAGCAACATCAGCTCGATCGTGCAAATAGGCGCTATCCCGTCACTTCTAGGCGAAACCGACGAAGATATCGAAAACATGAGAAAAGAGTACGAAAAAAGACGCGACGTGGCAGTTGAGATGATAAATGCTATCCCTGGGCTAAGCGTAGTTAAGCCTGATGGCGCGTTTTATCTATTTGTAAAATGTAAAGATGTGGACGGCGACTCACTTAGATTTTGCAAAAAGATGCTTGAAGAGGCGAACGTAGCGACCGTGCCAGGTGTGGGCTTTGGCATGGAGGGATATTTTAGAATTTCTTTTGCGACAGACATCGAGAGCATAAAAAAAGCGATCGAGAGGATCGCAAATTTTGTAAAAAGCTACAAAATTTAATGATCAAATTTAGAGTAAATGGCAAAATTTTCGAGCTTGAAAACGATATAAGCATTTATGATTTTTTAGCTCAAAATGGCTATGAGCTTAAATTTATAGCCCTTGAGCGAGACGGAGAAATTTTGCCAAAAAAGCTTTGGAGCGAGAGCTTTATGAGCGAGGGTAAAGCTTATGAGATTGTCACTTTAGTTGGCGGTGGATGAGGAGAAAATGATAGAGATAGTACTAAATGGCGCAAAATTTAAGGTGCCAGTAAAAAGCCTTAGCGAGCTAAAAGAGCTTGCGCTTGGCGATAAAGAGAGTGAAATTTATAAATTTTTAGAGAAATTTAACGCGACAAAGCCAGACATTTTTATCGTTGATGGCTTTGCTATAAAAGAAGATAGCGAGCTAAAAGATGGCTCAAATGTCGTATTTATAAGGCGTGGCGTGATGCCTGAGCGTGAAGTTTTACGCGCGATGATCGCTTCACGAAACAGCCCTGAGCTAAATTTAGCCCTAAGTAAAGCCGTGATCGGCGTGGCTGGACTTGGCGGTCTTGGCTCAAACATCGCGCTAAGCCTTGCTAGAGTTGGCGTAAAAAAGCTAGTGCTTGCCGACTTTGACGTCGTTGAGCCAAGCAATCTAAACCGCCAACAGTATTTCGTCCGCCACATCGGCTTAAAAAAGGCGCAGGCGCTTAAAGAGCTGATAAATGACGTAAACCCTTTTGTCGAGGTCGAAACTCACGATATATTTTTAGATGAAAAAAACGTGGCTAGCGTCTTTGGCGAGTGCGAAATTTTATGCGAGGCCTTTGACAACGTCGCTGGCAAGACGATGATACTAAACGAAGCTGGGGCAAGCTTAAAAGATAAAAAGATCATCGGCGCCTCTGGCATGGCTGGATACTTTAGCTCAAATCTCATAAAAACCATAAAATTTGCCAAAAATGTCTATCTTTGCGGCGACCTCACAAATGAGGCGAAGATCGGTCAAGGGCTCATGGCGCCGCGCGTTGCGATCTGCGCAAATCACGAGGCAAATTTGGTCATTAGACTACTTATGGGCTTGGAGGCGTAGGTGCAAAGTGATAGTTTGATCCTTGGCGGTAAGGAGTTTCAAAGCCGCTTTATCCTTGGCTCTGGCAAGTACTCGCACGAGCTCATCGACTCAGCCATAAACGAGGCTGGCGCACAGATCCTAACCCTTGCTCTTAGGCGCATAAACGAGAGCAAAGAGCGAAACATACTCGACTTTATCCCAAAAGGTGTGACGCTTTTGCCAAACACAAGTGGTGCTAGAAATGCCAAAGAGGCCGTTCGTATCGCCCAGCTCGCACGTGAGCTTGGATGCGGGGAGCTTGTTAAGATAGAGATCATAACTGACTCTAAATTTCTCTTTCCAGACAATGCTGAGACCATAAAAGCGTGCGAAGCCTTGGCAAATGACGGCTTTGTGCCAATGCCTTACATGTTTCCAGATCTAAATGCCGCAAGAGCGATGCTAAGTGCAGGAGCTAGCTGCATAATGCCTCTAGCTGCGCCCATTGGCTCAAACCAAGGGCTAGTTTTTAAAGATATCATTGAGATTTTGATAAACGAGCTTGATACGCAGATCATAGTTGATGCTGGCATAGGCAGGCCATCACAAGCGTGTGAAGCTATGGAGATGGGAGCGGCTGCGATCATGGCAAACACAGCCATCGCCTCATCTAAAAATATCCCACTCATGGCAAGAGCCTTTAAAGAGGCTATCATCGCTGGTCGCAACGCCTATCTAGCAGGCCTTGGCGCAAAGAGCAAGAGCGCAAACGCCTCATCTCCGCTCACTGGATTTTTAGACTGATGAAATTTACAAGAACTAATCACATGCAGCTACTACCTCACATGCAGGATGTTGGCAGCGAGATAATGAATGAAATTTTAAAAGAGCGCGCGAATTACAAGCCTGAAATTTACACCGAGGCTGACGTCAAAGCAGCTCTTAATGCAAAGCACTGCTCGCTAGAAAATTTAAAAGCCCTACTCTCGCCTGCTGCAACGCCATTTTTAGAGCAAATAGCCCAGCTTGCTCAGGCAAAGACAAGGGCAAATTTTGGCTCAAACATCACGCTTTTTACCCCACTTTACATAGCAAACTACTGCGACAATCTCTGCGTTTATTGCGGTTTTAACGCCAACAATAAAATAAAAAGGGCAAAGCTAAGCGACGAGGAGATCACAAGGGAGTTAAGAGAAATTTCAAAGAGCGGCTTGGAAGAAATTTTAATTTTAACTGGCGAGAGCGAGACCAACTCAAGTGTGGCTTATATCGCAAACGCCTGCGCTTTGGCAAAGAAATTTTTTAAAGTCGTTGGGGTTGAAATTTACCCATTAAACTCAGACGGCTACGCCCTGCTTCATAAAAGTGGCGCAGACTACGTGACCGTCTTTCAAGAGACCTATAACCCCACAAAATACGAGAAAATCCACCTTGGCGGCAACAAGAGAATTTTTCCTTACCGTATAAACGCGCAAGAGCGAGCGCTTCTTGGAGGCATGAGAGGAGTTGGCTTTGCCGCACTTCTTGGCATAGATGACTTTAGACTTGACGCCTTTGCGACGGCACTTCACGCAAGCTTAGTTCAAAAAAAGTATCCGCACGCCGAGATCGCATTTTCATGCCCAAGACTTCGCCCTATCATCAACAACGACCGCATCAATCCACGTGACGTGGGCGAGCGTGAGCTTTTGCAAGTGATATGCGCTTATAGAATTTTCATGCCAACAGCTAGCATAACGATCTCAACCAGAGAAAAGGCGAAATTTCGCGATAACGCCGTAAAGATCGCCGCAAATAAGATAAGCGCTGGCGTAAAAGTGAGCATCGGCGCGCACGGCGAAGAGAAAAAGGGCGACGAGCAGTTCGAGATAAGCGATAGTAGAAGCGTGGATGAGATAAAAGCAATGATAAAAGCAAACGGCCTAGAGCCCTTGATGAGCGAGTATGTCTATGTTTAAAATTCTCTGCGTGGCTGACTTTGAAAGCTATGAGGGCGATGATTTTTTAAAGAGGATTCAGCTACTTTGCAAGGCTGGCGTGGATGAAATTTTGCTTCGTGCAAAGGGGCTAAGCGAGGCTCAATTTTATGATCTTGCTAGGGTTGTGGCTCAAATTTGTGAAAACTACCGCAAGAAGTTTATCATTAATCAATTTTTTGACGTAGCTTGCAAGCTAAAGAGCGACTTTTGGCTCACTTCAGCGCAGCTTGAATTTTTTAAAAATCACGGCGTTTTTTTAGAAGAATTTAGAAAAACAGCTAAAATTTACGCCCCAGCTCACGACCTAGAACAGGCTAAAATTTCAGCTTCTATCGCTGACGTGCTCGTTGCTTCACATATATTTGCCACCTCTTGCAAGGCGGGCTTAGAGCCAAAAGGGCTAAATTTTATAAGTGAGCTAAAAAGCTTTGATAAAGAAATTTACGCACTTGGCGGACTAGACAGCGGGAACTACAAAGAGGCCATAAAAGCTGGTGCAAACGGCATTTGCTTCATGAGTTTAGCAATGAACGGCGATATAGAGCTTATAAAAAAGATAGTAGATAGCAAAAACGGCTAAATTTAGTATAAATTACATAAAATAATACGTAAAATTTTACTCATTTTTGCTAGCGATATATGTTTTTATATCAAATATAAGTAGCGTAACAAGCGATGGCAGCATATAGGAGTTTAGCACTAAAAGCAGCGACTTTGTCAAATTTGACTTTATTAAAGTCTCTATGTCAAAGCTGCTGTTGTAGTTAAAAAAATATAGCAAGGCAAACTCGCCAACAAGAACTATACGAGTGATCTTTAGCAAGATGTCATTTCCCAGTCTTGCAAATTTATCATCGACCACAAGCGACAAAGTGATCCAGCCAAGCAGCCAAATTGAGCAGGCTAAAGCATAAACAGTAATGCTTTCATCAAATTTTTCAAGTAGTAAAAATACCAAAGGTTGCAAAAATACAAGGCTAGCGATAAACCAAAGAAGTGAGCTAAAGGCTAGCAGGCAAACACAGCCAAAGATAGAAATGGCAGAGATAAAGCCAAAAACCTCTAACCAAAGATAGTAGGCCAGCGCATAGGATAAAAAAGAAAAAACAAGCCAAATTTTAATAACAAGTCGCCACCTATTTGCAAAGGCAGCAGCTTTTAAATTTAGGCTATCTGTCAAACCCATTTACGAGATTTTCTTTTGTTTTGGACGGAAAACTTTCATCACGTTTTCGTCAGTCTCGATAAATGCACCCTCGATCAGGTCTATGCAGTATGGCACCGCTGGAAATACAGGCTCCAAGCACTCTTTTATCGCTTTTGGCTGACCTGGTAAATTTATGATGAGCGCGTGACCTCTGATGCCTGCTGTTTGACGTGATAGGATCGCTGTTGGGACGTATTTTAAGCTTGCAGCTCTCATTAGCTCGCCAAAGCCTGGCATCATCTTCTCACAAACCGCCTCAGTAGCCTCTGGCGTGACGTCTCTTACAGCTGGTCCTGTGCCTCCAGTCGTTAGCACAAGGTCACATCCTAACACGTCTATCATGTGCACGAGTCTCTCTTTTATGAGATCAAGCTCATCTGGGATCACCTCGTAAAAATACTCTCTCTCGCTTACTATCCAGCTGTCAAGCACCTCTTTGATCGCTGGACCTGATTTGTCCTCGTATGTGCCCTCACTTGCGCGATCTGACATAGTCAGAATTCCTATTTTTGCTTTCATTTTTTCTCCTTTATTAGTAGTTTTCGTTTAAAATTTTAGCAAGCGTCTCTTTATCTACGCTCTCATAAGCAAGCAGATATGAGCTTATCCTTGCTATCTGCTCGTTCGTGCCCTTTAAAAAGGATATTATCTCATCTTTTGCTTGTTTTAAAATTTCCTCCACATCGTTTGGATTTGGCACGAAAGAATTTCCCATGCCATACTCATAAACCATCTTTGAGGCGATCTCTTTTGCTAAATTTAGATCGTTGCTTGAGTTTGAAAAGATATCGTTCTCATCTATCTCGAGCTTACACATGCCAGAGATTAAAACCTTTATGCGTGAGAGCATCTGTGATTTTGACTCGATCTCTTGCTCAGTCGCCATAAAGCGGTCTTCAATGAGCGAAATTTTTTCAAATTTCACATCAAACCAGTAAGCACTTAGCGCTTTTGCGCCTTGATAGATGGCTTGAATTTTCTTCTCGCTCTCGCTGTAGCTTAGCACCTTTTTCTTGCCGAGCAAGACCTTGTTTAAAACAGCCTCAAAGTCTCTCATCCTAAGCACGCTTTCGCCGTTTCTTAGAGCGTTTATCGCTGCTTCATTTACAAGTGTGCTAAGCGCTGCACCAGAAAAGCCAACGCTCATCCTAGCAATATCCTCAGCTGACACTTCGCAGTTTTTATCTCTTAGATATGTATTTAGGATCGCCACTCTGTCGTTAAAATCAGGCATTGATAAAAATATACGCCTATCAAAGCGGCCTGATCTAAGTAGTGCCTCATCGATCATCTCGATCCTGTTTGTTGCAGCTATGACGATGACGCCTGAGTTATCCTCAAAGCCGTCCATCTCGGTTAGCAGCTGATTTAGCGTAGCTTCTCGCTCGTCGTTTCTAGTGCCACCCCTGCTCTTGCCAACGGCATCTATCTCGTCGATAAAGATGATTGAAGGTGCGTAGGATTTGGCTCTGCTAAAGAGCTCTCTAACTCTTTTTGCGCCCATACCGACATAAATTTGCACAAAGCTTGCACCATTTTGGTAAAAAAACGGCACATTTGCCTCGCCAGCGACTGCCTTTGCAACAAGCGTCTTACCAACGCCTGGAGGGCCGATCATCAGCACGCCTTTTGGCATTTTGATACCAAAATTTCTATATTTTTGCGGATTTTTAAGAAAATCAACTATCTCGCTAAGCTCGCTTTTGACCTCACTAATGCCCGCTACATCGCTAAATCTAACGTTTGAGATGACTGGCATCGCATTTTGATTTAGCACGCTTTCTATCTCAAAAGCGCCGTCCTTTTTGCTTAAAAGGCTCTCCTCTTTTTTCTTAATAGCCCGAAAAATATAGGAGTACCAAAGCACAAGACAAACAAAGATGATGCTTCCCCAGACCATGCCTGGCGTGATATACTGCACGCTTCGCTCGACTGGGACCTTTTTGATGAGCTCTTTTATGTCTATGCCCTCTTTTATGATAGCAAAGCGGTTATTTTGCGCATAGAGGATGACCTCATCTTCGTCGATGACCGCTTTATCGATGAAATTTCCATCCATTAGTTGCATATATTGCGAGTAGGTGATGTTTCGTGGCTCTTTGCTCACAGCAAAAAGTAGCGCTATTATCAGAGCCACAGCGGCTATTATCAGGATATTTTTTTTGTTAAATTTAAATTTTTGCATAATTGACATCTGGCTTAATTTCATATTCGCTTACCTCCAACCACTCTTTTGTTATGTCGTTTTGACTAGAAATTTTAGCTTTGTTGTAAAACTGATCAAAGCCCTCGTAAAAGTCGCCGTTTTTTTGCTCGACTAAAATTTTTAAAGTCTCATTTTGTTTTTTTCTAAAATTTTCATTGTTTTTAAAGGCAATGCCTTGTAAAACTTTCAGCCTTGCCTTTGCCACATCGCCACTTACGTCGCTTTTTAGCGTCGCTGAATGCGTATCACGCCTAGGCGAATAGACAAAAGCGTGCAAATGCGTGATAGGAAATTTCTTGAAATTTTCCACCGCCTCTGCCCAAATTTCTTCACTCTCACCTGGATGACCCACGATATAGTCAGTCCCCAGAGCAAAGCCAAGTGAGCTTAGCTCATTAAAAAGCTCTAGGTCGCTAAATGCGTTGTTTCGCCTGCGCATGATCTTTAGCATCGCCTCGCTCGTGTGCTGAAGTGCGATGTGAAGATGGCGCTCCAGCCACTCCTCTTTTAAAATTTCTCTAAAGCTCCCATCTATCTGGCTTGGCTCGATACTGCCAAGTCTTATGCGTCTGATGCCTGAAATTTTGCCTAAATTTGCTAGCAATTTGCCAAGAGAGCTATTTGTATCTTTGCCGTAGCTGCCTATGTTTGTACCGGTTAAGACGAGCTCATTATAGCCATTTTGAGCTAAAATTCTAGCTTCTTTTAGTATCATCGCCTCATCCATGCTCCTAGCTCTGCCGCGCACTGATGGGATGATGCAGTAGCTGCAGTTAAAGTTGCAGCCTTCTTGAATTTTTATAAATGCTTTTGTGTGATTTTCGTAGTTTGTGACGATGTTTTTATCGACTGAGTTTAAATTTCCAAGCTCGAAAAACGGCTTTTCTTGTTTTAAAAGCTCGTTTAGATCGCTCTTTTTACTAGCTCCTAGCACACCAAAAATGCCGCTACTAAAAAGCTCCTTACCCTTGCTAACCGCGCCACATCCTGTTAGTATGACCTTTGCCCCACGTCTTTTTACGCCGTTTATATAGTTTCTAACGCCGCTATCAGCCGAATTTGTCACGGTGCATGAGTTTATGACTACGATATCAGCGACCTCTTCGTCGTTTGTGATCTCGTAGTCTTTGATGTAGCTCTTTAAAAGCTCGGTGTCATAGATGTTTGTGCGGCATCCAAATGTCTTAAAAAATATCTTTTGCATTAGATATTTTCGCCCTCTTGCTCAGCGTGAGCTACGTGATCGCTTGGCGTTTCTTTCTTGCCTATAAACATAGTTTGTGTTGGGTAAGCTATCTTGATATCATCGTGAGCCAAAAATGCCTCTATGATCTCAGCGCTTATCGTGCTTCTAAGAGCGAGCGTGGCATATGAGTTTGACATAAACCAGCATGAGATATTTATGCCGTAAGGCTCAAAAAATGTATAAATTCTTGGCTCTACGTTTGGATTTTTGATGCTGTACTGGCTTCTTAGCTTGTTCATCTGACGTTTTGCGATATCAGTGTAGCCTTTTGAATATTTTTTTACTATATTTTTTGCTAGATAGGCGGCTTTTTTGTGATTGCTATCAAAGCTTATCACGACATCTATGCCGTCCCAAACGGTCTTCATGCCGTAGTGTGAGTAGTTTGCGATGAGGTCTGTAAAGATGTAGTTATTTGGCACAAAGATGATCCTACCTGCACGGCGGTTTGTCTTATAAGTTGAGTAGCTAACGTCTTCAAAAACGGTTAGACGAAGCAGCGAAATGTCTATCACATCGCCCACAAATTCGCTTCCGTCGTGATAGACCCTGACGCGATCTCCCACGTGGATCGTGCCACCAAACATTATAACCATCCAGCCAAGCATGCTCATAAACATATCTTTCATCGCGATGGCGATACCAGCTGAGGCAAAACCTAGCACGGTTACTAGATATGTGACGTTTTCTATATATGAAAAAAGCAAAATTATGATGATAACGGTGATGTTTAGCACGTTTAGAAATTTATTGACCGTGTAAAATCTCTCGTTATCCGTGATCGTTCTTTTAACAATAAATTTAGCGATAAATGTTAGTCCGATAGTTAAAAGGATGACGATGGCTGTGTAGCCCATGCTTAAAAACTGAGCCTTGATGTCAGATGTCGTCATATTTACCGCTTCATCTGCCCTTTTTTCATAGACGCTATAAGTGGTATCAGCGATCTGTTTTGCCGCTTTGAAGTCGCCTATCTCTTGCTTTGCAAGGTTTAGACTTGCTCTATTTTGCTCGCTGTCATCTATCAAATTTAGCCTATTTAGCAAATTCTCTTTTGCTTCAAGCTTCTCAAGCAAGGTGTCAAGCTCTTTGATGTGCCTTTGGTACTCGATCTTGTCGCTTCTTATCTTTTTGATGTATGAAAAGCCAGATACTAGTGCAACTGGGCTATTTATCCTAGGTGGTGTCTCCATTTCTGGGGCTGCTAGCATATTTGAAAATGGCGTTTTCTCATACTCTTTTAGCAAATTTATCTGCTCTTTTAGAGTTTGACTTCTCTTTATGAGATCACCACCTCTTTTTGAGCCTTTATCAAGCTTTTTAAGCTCATTTTCATTTTGCTCTAGCTCATCAAGAAGCTTTTGATAGGTGTTGTAATTGGCGTATCTTGTGATCCAGATGTTGTTTTTTAGGGAGTTATCTAGGTTTGAAATTTCTTTTATAAGCTCGCTATTTTGCAAATTTTGTGAGACATTTTGCTCAAGTGTAGCGTTTTCTTCAGCATAAAGTGCAAAGCAAAAAAGTAGAAAAACTAGGATCTTTTTCATTTAAATTCTCTCAAAGTTTCTAAAACGTCCTCTTTTTTGACGTCATTTTTGATGAACGCACTGCCGATTTTATCTGCGATGATGAAATTTATCTTATCACCTTTTGTCTTTTTATCCATAAAAAACGCCTCGTAAAATGCATATTCATTTTCTATTTTATAGCTTACAGGCAGATCAAATTTCTCTAAAACCTCCTTGATCTCCTCTGCCTGCACCTCGCTCATGAGACCAAGTCTGACGCTTAGGCGATTTGCCATATTCATACCTATCGCCACCGCTTCGCCGTGTAAAAATTCTTTATAATTTGTCTCATTTTCGATGACGTGAGCAAAGGTGTGCCCGTAGTTTAGGATAGCTCTTAGCCCTTTTTCTTTTTCATCTTGCTCAACCACTCTAGCCTTTAAATTTATAGACTTTTCAACTAGCTTTGCTAAATTTTCATCGTCTAAATTTACGCTCTTTAGCCAGCTAAACATCTCTTTATCAAAGGTTATCGCCATCTTTAAAGCCTCAGCCACGCCAGCTTCAAATTCTCTCTTTGGCAATGTTTTTAAGAAATTTATCTCGCAAAAAACCGCCTTTGGCTGATAAAATGAGCCTATTAAATTTTTGCCAAATTTGTTATTTACGCCTGTTTTTCCGCCCACACTAGCATCGACTTGCGCTAGAAGCGTGGTTGGGATATTAATGAAGCTTATCCCTCTTTCATATATGCTTGCCGCAAAGCCAGTCATATCGCTGATAACGCCACCGCCAAGAGCTATGAGTGTAGATGAGCGGTCAAATTTACTAACAAAAAGCTGCTCTAAAATTTGCTCTATCGTTGTTAAATTTTTATACTCCTCGCCATCTGGCACGCTTATGATAAATTTCTCATCGCACTTTAAAACGCTAAGTAGCTTTTCAAGGTGAAGCCCCGCTACTTTGGCATTTGTGACGATGCCGACCTTGCCCTTTAGCTCTAATCTCTCAAGCTCGTTTATATAAATTTTATAGCTTGACGCCTTTTCCTTAAGGTTTAAATTTATCTGCATTTTCTACTCACTTACTGGCACAAAAAGCTGTGCGTTTTGGCTTAGTTTTTTATAAAGTCTATTTAAATTTGTCGATAAAAAGGCAAAGGCGCTACCATTTGCCACGCTCTTGCTAAACATCACAAAATGAAGCAGATCATTTGTGCCCTTTAGCTTTACAAGCGGGTTTTTGAGGCTGTGATTTTCTATCTTTATGCGCTTTGAAAAGAGCGTGCTAATGCTCTCAAAGTGCTCTTTTAGCGCCTCATCGTCGCTATGCTTGTTATCAAAATAGTAAAATCTCATCTCCAAATCAAGCTGCGCGCAGCAGTCTGTAATGACGGCTGATTGATTTTCGACCTCTTGGCTTTGATCGCCAAGTATCACGCCCTCTTTTATATTTGAGAGCAAAATTTTGCCCGTTTTTAGTACTGGGATTTTAAGCTCATAAAATAGCTTTTGAAATTTAAAAAAGTATCTATCATCGCTTATGATTAGTCCGATGTCGTGCTTTAAAACGTCATCTTTTATCGATTTATTATCGCTATTAAAATAATCCATCAAAACAAGGATATTTTTCTCTTTTATCGCCTTTAGCGTCTCTAAATTTTCGCCTAAAGTTGGGTTTATCACCCTAAAGATAAGGCGTTTGTTATTTAGCTTTGAATGCACATATAAGCTATCTTTTATGAGCTTGCTAACTCGCTCTTTGCTCATTGATCTCATGTCGATTAACGTGTAGATGTTGCTGCCAAATGGACTTGGAAACTGCCCGCTTTCTCGTTTTATCGAGCGATAAACGTTTTGAAGCACGTTTGGATCGCCAACGATTAGCAAGATATCGCTTGGCTGGATCATTGTGTTTGGCTTTGGCAAGATGATCTCAGCGCCCCTATAAATAAGCGCTATCCGCCATCTTTTTTGAGCGATCGAGCTTACATGGCGATACATATATGAGCTGCCAATAGGCACCTTAACCTCCATGATCTCTCCCTCACTAAAGCCGATATTATCAGCATATACAGGCATGTCTGGCAGATAGTCCATGAGCCTTGAAGCTGCGATATCTCTTATATCAACCACGCTTAGGTGCTTATCGCTAGCAAAGGTATCCTTGCACTTCTCATCAAGCTCCCATGAGTTCATAAAAATGGTCTCAGTTTTTGTGCTGATCTGTCTTAAATTTTCATAAACTGCAACCGCTTCATTTTTGTTCTCGCTCACGATACAAAACTGGCTAAAATAGCCATCACTTATGCTCTTTAGCTTTGAAAGGCTCGTTGGATCAAACCGATAAAATGTAAAATTTTCGTAATTTGCCTTTTGGCTGTGATCTTCGTTTGAAACAACGATGTAGTGGTGTAAATTTGACTTTGCTCCAAGAAGTCTATCTAAAAAATTTCTTGCAAAAGCTCCACCAGCGATTATTAAAATTTTCTTCATTAATTCTCCGTATTTTAAAGCCGCATTATAACAAAAGGTCTTTAAAATAAGCTATTTTTGGCTGTAAATTTAAGCTTTCACAGCCAAAAAATTTAAGAAAATTTTAGTAGATTATTTCAGAGATCAAAGTATCGATAGCTGAATTTGCAGCCTTGTTTATCGTCTCAAAAATGGTGCTTGAGCTTGGATCTGGGCAGAAAATTTCTTTTGTGATCATGCCTGATTTTAGCGAGGTATTTGCGTTAAATAGCTCATAAGCTAGCGAAACTTCGGCCTTATCGCCTCTTATTTGAAGTGAGATGATGCTAACTTTTAGCCTAAGATCCTTTGCATTTGGCGAAAATATCGGCTTTGCAGCGCAGTTTGAGTAAAGTCCTTTTACGAGCGACTTATAGATCATCTCGCTTGGCTCAGAGACAAATTTAGCGTCTGTCAAATATCTTATCTTATTGTTTTCAGCGACGATTAGTATCTTTCTGGTATCGACCATATCAAGGGCGCTTACGTTTTCGATAAAGACATTTTTTAGCTCTTTTTGCTTGTTTTCAGCTGAGCACTCTTTGTTTGAGTAGTGAATTTCATACATAGTTGCCACTGGCACGTCGGTCTTTAGCGAGCAGCCAAAAAATAAAAATGCAGCCGCTAGAAAGATTAAATTTCTCATTTTTTATCTCCTTTGTCATTTGGCACTGGATTTGTGAAGAAAAACTCGTAAGGATTGTCCTCAAGTCTTTGAAGCGCGCCTCTAAACTCACGTAGCGTCTTGTCAAATCCATTTAAAAACTCGCTAGCCTCTCTAAGAAGCGGTGAGACCGTGTTTCTAAGGTCATACTCGCCGTTTTTTACCTTTTGAGTGATGATATCTTGAAGCGAGCTATATCCAGTGACAGCCGAATTTGCTGATTTGAAAACTGAATTTGCGCTTGCGATTAGAGTGTTTAAATTTTTAGCAAGCTCTTTTGTGTCTGTTTTGTTTAGGCTGTCGGTGAAATTTTTTACATTTTTAACGATGCTATCAACCTCGCTTAGACCATTTTCATCGGTTAAAACCTGAGTAAATTTATCTATATTTCTCAGGATTGACTCGATGTGAGAGATATTTTCAGCTGAGAAAAAGCCATCAACCTTATCAAGGGTTTGATTTATCTTTAAAGTGATGTTTTCAGCGTTGTTTCCAAGCTTTGAAAGAAGGCTCTCTTCAAGCTTTAAGATAGGCTTATCGCCTGGTTTAAAATCCTTCGTGCCTCGGCTTATATTAATACTAGCCACACCGCTAATAGCCTGAACTTCGATGCTAGCCACGCTATCAGCCTTGATAGGCAGATCCTCTCTTATCTTCATCGTGATGTTTATAAGAGCGTTTTTGTCATCGACAAAATTTATATCACTAACGCTTCCAGCTGGCACGCCGATAAATTTAACCGTAGAATCAACCTTCAGTCCGCTTGGCAGCTCGCTTGTGTGGATGTAATACTCTTTAAAATCAACCTTTGTGTTATTTTTGCTAGTCATCCACCAGATAAATATGGCAAACGCTGTAAGGCAGGCTATGAAAAACATGCCGACAATGGTATAAGAATTTCTATTTTCCATCTACTTTTTCCTCATTTTAAATAGCTCTTCAAGCGGGTTATTTTCAAGATGCTCAAGCTCTTTTATATCTCCCTCAAAGGCTATCTTTTTGTTATCTATTATCAAAAATCTATCCAAAATATCAAAAATACTATCCGCATCATGCGTCACCATGACGACAGTTACGCCGATGCTATCACGAAGCTCTTTTATGAGCGCGTCCATCTGGCGTGAGCTAACAGGATCAAGGCCGCTGTTTGGCTCATCTAAAAATAGCACCCTAGGGCTTAGCACCAAGGCTCTTGCAAGCGCAGCACGCTTCTTCATACCGCCACTTAGCTCGCTTGGATAGAGCATTGATACCTCTTTTTTAAGCCCCACTTTTTGTATCCAAAACATCGCTATCTCATCGATCTGGCGCTTGTTAAATTTAGAGTATTCATGAAGCAAAACGCCTACGTTATCAAGGATCGTCATCGAGCTATAAAGCGCTCCAAACTGAAACATCGTCCCACTTTTTAGCTTTATCTCTTGCTGCTCTTGTTGGCTACTTTTCCACATATTGACGCCGTCAAACGTTATATCGCCCTTATTTGGCTTTTTTAGATATATCATCGTCTTCATAAGCGTCGTTTTACCAGTGCCACTACCGCCCAAAAAGCCGTAAATTTCAGCCTCTTTGACGCTCCAGCTCACATTATCGTGCATTATCTTATCGCCATAACTTGTCGTTATGTTTTTTCCAACTATTATCTCGTTCATATCTTTAGCCACATAAAAATTATCGCGAAAAATGCATCAAGCGCAATGACCCAAAATATCGCATTTACAACGCTAACGGTTGTCATCGCTCCAAGGCTTTGGGCGTTTTGACTAACGCCAAATCCCCTCATGCAGCCAATGATCGCTATCACCGCGCCAAAAAACGGAGCCTTTATCATGCCAACAGCAAAGTGCCTAAGTTCAACCATCTCGCGAAATCTATTAAGATAGTCGCTAAAGCTGATATCAAGTATCGTTTGGCAAATGATCATCTGCCCTAAGATGCTTATGCTATCAGCTATAAAGATGATGACAGGCACGCAAAGCACCATGGCGATGATGCGCGGCAGCACCAAGAAGTTAAATGGTTCAAAACCCATCGTCTTCATCGCGTCTATCTCCTCAGTTAGCTTCATAGCGCCAATTTGCGCGGTAAAGCTAGAGGCTGACCTGCCCGCCACGACGATAGCAGCGATTAGAGGAGCGACCTCTCTAAGCGTTAGCATGCCCATGATCTCTACTATAAATATACTTGCCCCAAAGCTTGCAAGCATCGCACTGCCAAGATAAGCAAGCACTACGCCTATCAAAAAAGCGGTGAGTGATACGATGAAAACAGCATTTACGCCGCCATCTTTTATATAGTTGCTAAATTCTCTAAACCTTAAATTTGCAGGATTAAATAAAATCCTTACGCTCTTTATCAAAAACTCGCCCAAAAACGAGCCAAACTCAAGCAAATTTACAAATCCCTCGCAAATTTTCTCCCCCAATCGTGAGAAAAAATTTAGGCTATTGTGAGGCGGCATATATTTAAAATCGATCTTCTCGTCATTTAAAAGATCGCTCATCGCCTTTATCTTCTCATCATTTGTGATGATCTCAAATTTCTTGCCATTTAGCGTGTTTTTTAAAAGGATCAAAACAGCATAATCAATGCTCTTTAGCTCGCTAAAGTCAAATTTAACATTGCCTTTAAGCTTTTGGATTTTTTTAAAAATGCTTTGTAAATTTTTTGCCTCTTTATAGCTAAACTCGCCTGCAAATTTTATGGTCGCAGTGCCGTTTGCTTCGGTAAAAACGATATCATTTCTCTTTTGCAAAAAGTTCCTTTGCCTTAAAATTTCTGGATTATATTATAATTTTTGTTAAAATAAAAAATCAAGAATTTTAAGGACTTAGATGAAATTTGAAGTTATAAAAAAAGATGGCAATGCAAGGCGAGGCGTCCTAGCAACCGCTCACAGCGTGATACAAACGCCAGTTTTCATGCCAGTTGGCACGGTTGGCGCAGTTAAAAGCCTAGATGCCTTTGATATGAGTGAAATTTTAGACGCAAAGATAATTTTAGCAAACACCTACCACATGTATCTGCGCCCTGGCAGCAAGGTCGTGCGTGAGTTTGGCGGGCTTCATGGATTTTCTAAATTTGATCGCTCGTTTTTAACTGATAGCGGCGGATTTCAGGCATTTTCGCTTAGGTCAAACACCAAAAACGACGATGGCGGGATAAAATTTAAAAGCCACATCGACGGCAGCACGCACTACTTCACGCCAATATCCGTCCTTGACACACAGTATGAGCTTGGCAGCGACATCATGATGATACTTGATGATTTGGTTGCATTGCCAGCTGAGCCAAAAAGGATAGATCTTAGCATAAAGCGAACGATAAAATGGGCAAAAGAGGCGATTGATTACCACAAATTTATGCAAAGCAAGGGCGTTGGCTTGCAGCAAAATATCTTTGGTATCGTTCAAGGTGGCACCGACTATGAGGCACGTAAATTTTGCGCTGAAGCCTTAAATCAGATGCCATTTGACGGCCTTGCCATAGGAGGGCTAAGCGTTGGCGAGAGCAACGAGGCGATGTATGACACGGTTGAGGCGGTTATGCCATTTATGGATGAGCTTAGACCTCGCTATCTAATGGGTGTTGGCACGCCTGAAGATCTTGTAGAAAACGTGGAGCGAGGGGTCGATATGTTTGACTGCGTTATGCCAACTAGAAACGCAAGAAACGGCACGCTATTTACTAGCTTTGGCAAGATAAATATAAAATCAGCCAAATTTATAAACGACCACGCGCCGATAGACCCAGCTTGCCAGTGCTACACCTGCAAGCGCTACTCAAGAGGCTATCTAAACCACCTTTTTAAGGCTAGAGAGCTAACATTTTTTAGACTAGCAAGCCTTCACAACCTGCACTACTATCTAAATTTAATGAAAGAGATGAGAGAGGCGATAGAGGTCGGCGAATTTGCTAAATTTAAGCGAAATTTCTACGCAAAAAGGAGCGCAGATGAGCTATAAAAACGTGGTTTGTGGATATTTTTATGGAGATGCATTTGACTACATCACGCTCATCTCATCATCGCAAAAGCAAGTTTTTAAATTTTTATTCAAAGATGGCAAAATTTACAAAGAAGATCTTGAGCATGAATGCGACAAAAGCGCGTTTGAAGTAGCTATTAAGGGGATTTGTAACGAATATGCAAATAAAATTTTAGAGCACCAAGACGAGCTAAATGAGTATGAGAAAATTTACGCAAGTCAGAAAAATTTTGAGAAATTTATAAGAAGACATCACTTTTTAAAGTATGAGATCAGAAAATTTCAAAATAGCATTTCGCACTTTTACGAAGCTCTTGCGATCTGCCAAAGTGAGCAGCAAGGGCTAAAAAAAGAGCTTAAAAACAGCATCCACGAAGCAAGTGTTTTTAAAACAATAGCTAACGAATACGCCTGCAGGGTCGAAGACATCTATACATTTATACAAAGCGCTAAAAATGACAAGATAAATAAAAATATCTACCTCTTGACGCTCATTTCAGCTCTATTTTTGCCGCTAAATTTCATCACTGGCTTTTTTGGTATGAATACAAATGGCATGTTTTTAAGCTCATTTAAAGATGGTACGTTGATAGTTTTTGCCTTTGTAGCGATACTTTGCGTGCTGTTTTTTATATTTTATTACAGATCAAATAAGGATATTAGTTAAATTTATGCGAGGCTTGGCAAGTTGATCCAACCTGCCAAGTAAATTTGAAGTTATTTTTTCTTAATG
>OBXQ01000076.1_pt1 | contig 85407 bp, 73 predicted proteins | sample 1476641 | NCBI WGS metagenome assembly OBXQ01 (sample SAMEA2580174, study PRJEB22360) | human gut metagenome | biome: human gut; feature: human-associated habitat; material: faeces | place: Denmark | collected 2008/2010
GCGTGGGCGTGGGAGCCGGAACGGCGGGCGGCGTATACGTGTATAAAAACCACCAGGCGGCCGAGGCTGCAAAGATCGAGGCGGAACAAAGCGCGCAGGAAGAGGAAGCGCAGGAAAATGCCGGAGGCAGGGAAAACGAAGATGAGGGAACGGCGGATGGAGCGCTGGGGAGCGCCAGGCTGTCCGCAGAGGAGCGCGAAATTCTGAGCCGCCTCTACCAAGCGGCGGAGCAGCGGGATTATAAGGCGCTGGCAGAAGCGTTTCAGCCGGAATTTGCCACACTGTACAATCTGGAACAAGAGCATTTTCCGGGACAATATATAATTTTTGACGGTCAGGGAATTTCCGATACGCTGGAAGGTCACAAGCTGGCGGTCCAGGTCAGGAGTACCAAGGCCAAAGGCGGCAATCATGCGGGGCAGACCGTATACAGCGTAACCTGTTACCAGGGGGACTTTGTGGACGGGCTTCCCGAAGGGGAGCTGCTGGCTTACCGGGTCGAATATCGAACCTGGTCGAACCGGCCGGGCCAGGACGTTTGTATAACTGAGGCAGACTATGAGCGCGGGGTGGCCAGGGGGACCGTGACGACCGAGTGTTGGCAGATCCAGGAAGATACGGGTGAGGCAGCGTGGCAGATTCATTTAGAGGGCGGTTACAGGGAAGACCATTGGCCGGAAGGGATGTTTGAGATTGGCTATCCGGTAGGGAAACAGTGGGTGTTTGACCGGAATGAAAATGTGATTGAGGAGGGGCTTGCGCAGGAGCTGTGGTTCAATGTGAATGTGGAATACGGCGATACGGATGAATTTAACGCATTACCGGAATCCGAGAAGCAAAAACGCCTGAACATGGAGACGGGCACCGGGTATCTGGTTCCCGACACAACCGGAAACTACCGGCTTGACAATTTTGAACTGATGATGGACCTGGAGTCCCAGGACGCCGTGTTCTGGAGCTCAAAAGGTTCCTACCACGTTGAGGGAACCGAGGGGCTGTTCCCCTTCGAAATAACATCGGCCGGGGCGGCATCTCAGGCCGGGGTGGACTCCGGCGAGGCAGACCATTCCGACGCGCCTGAGGGGGCCTCTGACCTGGATCCGGCGGTAGCGGAACCTTACCGGGCGGCGCTGCGCTACCCGCAGTATGAACATGGCAAAATGGAGGACCGCTATGGTGAATGGAAGATATCGGCCTCATCGTTTGAGGACCCGAATTGGAATCCGGTTCCCAGCGAGATGATTTCCCATGAGAATTATTATGAGATTACAAACGCCTCTATTGGGGTGCCGTACATTGTATCCGCCGATGAGTTCAGCCGGATGAAGGCGGGACACACCTTTTCCGTCAGCGTGATGGATCAAAATGGTCTCGTATCCTTCGAGGAGTTTCAGGTATTGAGAAAGGACAATAATGGATATTATGTTCTCACCGGAGACGAATCCGGGTATGAGGAAGCTTACCTGTCGCCGCGGGCTGACGGCACCGCATTTATTTGTTCCTATGATGACGATGCCCTGTACAGCGGTGTGATTTATATGGGAAGCCTATATTTTTCTAAAAATTGTAAAATCTACGATGTCAACGGATTTGATCCGTCGGCGGGCTCCATCACCCTGGAATCTTATATGACCGAGGAGCACACGCTGACTTTTGACAACGGCATGGCTGGATATGAGTATGGGTTAAGCAACGGCTATATCCGGTTGTACGGCACTCCTGTTTTTGACCCAAATACCGGTTTGATCACAGAGTATGCTGAACTTTATACACCCTGACAATTAATTTGGAAAATAGGTGAGGAAACAGCGTGATGGGCCAGAGTATCAGTTCATTGGCCTCTCCGAATTCGACGATGTGTTCATTGTAATTGCCACGATTGGGGGATTGTAAGCGCAGCCCAGGTAGCTGGTTATATTAAGGAATGTCCGGTCAGAGCGGCGGTTGGCCCGCAACGGCCGGGCATTTTGCGCGGTTTGACCTGGTTTTGCCCCAATAAAGCCCTAAAAAAGGCGCTTATGAAAAAAATACCTTGACAGGAATCAGGCCGACGGCTATAATTATATGGCGTGCGAGAATTTACAAAATTTTTGCGCACAAAAGCTGATAAGCAGCAACCACAGACAATATCACAGGAGGTGAAAGGAATGCCAACATTTAACCAGTTAGTGAGAAAGGGAAGACAGACCAGCGTTAAGAAGTCCACTGCTCCTGCTCTGCAGAGAGGTTACAACTCTTTACAGAAGAAGGCGACAGCTGTTTCTGCTCCGCAGAAGCGCGGCGTGTGCACCGCTGTTAAGACTGCAACCCCCAAGAAGCCTAACTCAGCACTGAGAAAGATCGCCAGAGTTCGTCTGTCCAACGGTATCGAGGTAACAAGCTACATTCCGGGAGAGGGTCACAACCTTCAGGAGCATAGCGTTGTTCTGATCCGCGGCGGAAGAGTTAAGGATCTGCCCGGTACCAGATACCACATCGTTAGAGGTACGCTGGATACGGCAGGTGTTGCAAACAGACGCCAGGCCCGTTCCAAATACGGCGCCAAGAGACCGAAAGATAAGAAATAAGTCACCGAGAATTGGAACCACTAACAGCAGTAAAGTGAAATTAGTGCCGGATTTGTGATATTGAACCTGTAGGTTGCAGGAAATAGATATACGCCCGAGCACGAACACATTTTATGGAAATATGTGAGTACCGATGAATTAATGGAAAACTGCAAGTGCCGTCACGGCATTGGCAGCCAGTATTAAGGAGGGAAGTAACGTGCCACGTAAAGGACATACTCAGAAGAGAGACGTTCTGGTAGACCCGATCTACAATAACAAGGTTGTGACCAAGCTGATCAACAACATCATGTTAGACGGTAAGAAGGGTGTTGCCCAGAAGATCGTATATGGCGCTTTCAACCGCGTTGCAGAGACAACCGGTAAGGATGCCGTAGAAGTATTTGAAGAAGCAATGAACAACATTATGCCCGTTCTGGAAGTAAAGGCAAAACGTATCGGCGGCGCCACCTATCAGGTACCGATCGAGGTTAGACCTGAGAGAAGGCAGACGCTGGCTCTGCGCTGGATCACTCTGTATTCCCGCAAGAGAAACGAGAAGACCCAGGAGGAGAGACTGGCAAACGAGATTATGGATGCCGCCAACAATACCGGCGCTTCTGTAAAGAAGAAAGAGGATATGCACAAGATGGCGGAGGCAAACAAGGCATTCTCCCACTATCGTTTCTAAGCTGCAAATCGTCTTTGCTTGAGTATTTAAGGAGGAAAATCCGTTGGCTGGAAGAGAATATCCATTGGAGAGAACCAGGAATATCGGAATCATGGCTCATATCGATGCTGGTAAAACCACAACGACCGAGCGTATTCTGTATTACACTGGTGTAAACTATAAAATCGGCGATACCCATGAAGGTACCGCTACCATGGACTGGATGGCCCAGGAGCAGGAGCGTGGTATCACGATTACCTCAGCTGCTACGACCTGTCACTGGACTCTGCAGGAAAACTGCAAGCCGAAAGAGGGCGCGCTGGAGCATCGTATCAACATTATCGATACTCCCGGACACGTTGACTTTACGGTGGAAGTTGAGCGTTCCCTGCGCGTGCTGGACGGCGCCGTTGGCGTTTTCTGCGCAAAGGGCGGCGTTGAGCCTCAGTCCGAGAACGTATGGCGTCAGGCAGACACCTACAACGTACCGCGTATGGCCTTCATCAACAAGATGGACATCCTGGGTGCGAACTTCTACGGCGCCGTAGATCAGATCAAGACCAGACTTGGCAAGAATGCGATCTGCATTCAGCTGCCGGTTGGCAAGGAAGATGATTTCAAGGGAATCATCGACCTGTTCGAAATGAAAGCCTACATCTACAACGATGATAAGGGCGACGACATTTCCATCATTGATATCCCTGAGGATATGCAGGATGACGCCGAGTTATATCGTTCCGAGTTAGTGGAGAAGATCTGCGAGCTGGACGACGATTTAATGATGGCTTACCTGGAGGGCGAGGAGCCCAGCAATGAGGAACTGAAGAAGGTATTAAGAAAAGCTACCTGCAACTGCGAGGCGATCCCCGTATGCTGCGGTACCGCTTACAGAAATAAGGGCGTTCAGAAGTTACTGGATGCGATCATCGAGTTTATGCCCTCTCCCTTAGACATTCCCGCAATCAAGGGCGTTGACCTTGAGGGAAATGAAGTAGAGAGACATTCCAGCGATGACGAGCCGTTCGCAGCTCTGGCATTCAAGATCATGACCGACCCGTTCGTTGGTAAGCTGGCGTTCTTCCGCGTGTATTCAGGAAGTCTGAACTCCGGTTCTTATGTACTGAACGCAACGAAGGGCAAGAAGGAGCGTGTTGGACGTATCCTTCAGATGCACGCCAACAAGAGAAATGAGCTGGACAAGGTTTACTCCGGCGATATCGCTGCCGCGGTTGGCTTCAAGGTCACCGGTACCGGCGATACGATCTGTGATGAGAAGAATCCCGTTATCCTGGAGTCCATGGAGTTCCCGGAGCCGGTTATCGACATCGCAATCGAGCCCAAGACCAAGGCCAGCCAGGACAAGATGGGCGACGCTCTGGTCAAGCTGGCAGAGGAAGATCCGACCTTCCGCGTCCGCACGGACGAGGAGACTGGCCAGACCATCATCTCCGGTATGGGCGAGCTGCATCTGGATATCATCGTAGACCGTCTGCTGCGTGAGTTCAACGTAGAGGCCAACGTGGGCGCACCTCAGGTTGCGTACAAAGAGACCTTTACCAAGGCGGTTGACGTGGACAGCAAGTACGCGAAGCAGTCCGGCGGACGTGGACAGTATGGTCACTGTAAAGTGCACTTCACTCCCATGGAAGCCAATGCCGAGGAAACCTTCAAGTTCACCTCCTCCGTTGTCGGCGGTGCGATTCCGAAGGAATATATCCCCGCAGTCGGCGCTGGTATCGAGGAAGCTTCCAAGACCGGTGTCCTGGGCGGATTCCCCGTACTGGGCGTTTGGGCGGATGTATACGACGGTTCCTACCACGAGGTTGACTCCTCCGAGATGGCGTTCCACATCGCCGGTTCCATGGCGTTTAAGGATGCCATGAGAAAGGGTAACCCGATCCTGCTTGAGCCGATCATGAAGGTTGAAGTAACCATGCCTGAGGAGTATATGGGCGACGTAATCGGCGATATCAACTCCCGCCGTGGCCGTATCGAGGGTATGGATGATATCGGCGGCGGTAAGATGATTCGCGCTTACGTTCCGCTGTCCGAGATGTTCGGTTACTCCACCGATCTGCGTTCCAGAACGCAGGGCCGTGGAAACTACTCCATGTTCTTCGAAAAGTACGAGCCCGTACCGAAGAGCGTGCAGGAGAAGGTTCTGAACGACACCAAGAAATAACTCCTGCCAAGTCCCGTGAGCGCGAAGGCGGAACGCTTTCGCACTCACAGCGCAGACTGGCGGAGAAAACGTAAATTGGGCTTGTCAATCAAAGGAAAATAGAATATAATGATAAACAGCCTGAGAACTATAAAAGCCCTGTGAAATGGGTGTAAATTAAGGAGGACGTTAAAGAAATGGCTAAAGCTAAATTTGAGAGAAACAAAGTTCATTGTAACATCGGAACCATTGGCCACGTTGACCATGGTAAAACCACTTTAACCGCTGCTATCACCAAGACCCTGCATGAGAGACTGGGTACCGGTGAGGCTGTTGCTTTCGAGAACATCGATAAAGCTCCCGAGGAGAGAGAGCGTGGAATCACGATCTCTACCGCTCACGTTGAGTACGAGACCGAGAACAGACACTATGCACACGTTGACTGCCCCGGACATGCTGACTACGTTAAGAACATGATCACCGGTGCTGCTCAGATGGACGGCGCTATCCTGGTAGTTGCCGCTACCGACGGTGTTATGGCTCAGACCAGAGAGCACATCCTGCTGGCTCGTCAGGTAGGCGTTCCCTATATCGTAGTGTTCATGAACAAGTGCGATATGGTTGACGATCCCGAGCTGTTAGAGCTGGTTGAGATGGAGATCCGCGAGCTGCTGAACGAGTACGAGTTCCCGGGCGACGACACTCCGATCATTCAGGGTTCCGCTCTGAAGGCTCTGGAAGATCCGTCCAGCGAGTGGGGCGACAAGGTTCTGGAGCTGATGGCTGCAGTTGACAGCTATGTTCCCGATCCCGTTCGTGACACCGACAAGCCGTTCCTGATGCCCGTTGAGGACGTGTTCACCATCACCGGCCGTGGTACTGTTGCTACCGGTAGAGTTGAGCGTGGTACTCTGCACCTGAACGACGAAGTTGAGATCATCGGTATCCATGAGGACGTTCGCAAGACCGTTGTTACCGGTATCGAGATGTTCCGTAAGCTGCTTGACGAGGCTCGTGCAGGCGACAACATCGGCGCTCTGCTGCGTGGCGTTCAGAGAACTGAGATCGAGAGAGGTCAGTGTCTGTGCAAACCCGGCTCCGTTAAGTGCCACAAGAAGTTTACCGCTCAGGTTTACGTTCTGACCAAGGACGAGGGCGGCCGTCATACTCCGTTCTTCAACAACTATCGTCCGCAGTTCTACTTCAGAACCACCGACGTTACCGGCGTTTGCGAGCTGCCGGCTGGCGTTGAGATGTGTATGCCTGGCGATAACGTTGAGATGACCATCGAGCTGATCCATCCCGTAGCGATGGAGCAGGGCCTGCGTTTCGCTATCCGTGAGGGTGGCCGTACCGTAGGATCTGGCCGTGTTGCTACCGTTATCGAGTAATCACAGCGATCGACTGAAATTTTAGATATATTTGTGCCCAAGCGTAAAAGGCCCGCAGAGTTTCGTACTCTGCGGGCTTTTCTTTGAATACAATGGGCCGCCGGCGCAGCCTGCGGCTCCGTATTTTGTCCGGTGATCCTTATCCCACGTTCCAGAGGTATTTCCCGCTCTCCTTGTCAAAGCCGTAGAAATCGGCGAAGGTGAGGCGGAAGATATCCCGGTCGCAGCAGGGAAGGGGAACTTCATTTTTGATCAGGTACTGGAAAATACCGCTGGCGGAGATGTCCCCCAGCATCAGGATCGCCTTCAGGCGACCGTTCTCCACCAGGGCTTTCCGGTAAACGCGGCTGTCCTCCTCCTTGATCACCTGGGTGTCCGCTCCCACGCGGTTGATGTCGCCCAGGCACAGGGCGGGCAGGCCGAAGAAGTTCATGGTGTTCTTCATGGCGTAGGTGTCCTCGTAGCGCTCGGACTGCCCGCACATGTTGCGGGCCGCGGTGATCCCCTGTTTCATGGCGTTGGGCCAGATGCCGGAGAGTCCGCAGACGTCCCCGGCCGCGTACACGTCGGGAACCGTGGTTCTCAGATATTCGTCCACCTGGATGGAACGATCCACCTGAACGCCGCAGTTTTGCAGGAAGCGGACCTCGGGCCGCACGCCTGCGGCTACGATCACAAAGTCACACTCCAACTCGGTGCCGTCGTCCAGCACCACGGCGGTGATCCGCCCCTCGCCGTCCCGGCGGGTGTCCGCAGCTTTGGCGGAGAGGAAGAAGCGGCAGCCGTGGGCTTCAAAGCGCTGCTGGTACTCAGCGGCGGCGCCACTGTCCAGCTGAAGGGGCAGGATGCGGTCCGCCATCTCCACCACCGCGGGTTTGATTCCCCGCTCCATCAGCGCGTAGGCCGCGTCCATTCCCACCAGGCCGGAACCGACGATCACAGCGTTTGATCCCTTTTTCGCCGCGCGGTCAATGGCCTGGGCGTCGCAGAGATCGCGGAAGCCGTAGACATTTTCCGATTCCCTAAAGCCCGGGATGGGCGGCACCAGGTAGTAGGCGCCGGTGGCGATGAGCAGCCGGTCGTATTCCAGATAGCTGTCGCCGTCGAACAGCGCCCGCTTGCCCGCGCAGTCCAGACCGGTCATGGAGCGGCCAAAGATCCACTGAATACGGTTGTTCTCGAAAAAGTCTTCCGGTACGAAGTTGATTCCCTGGGCGGTGCGCTCGCCGCTCAAAAATTTGTGGAGCATACAGCGGGAGTGGACCTGGTCGTCCTTTGACACCACCACGATCTCGTCCTCCGGGCGCAGGCGGCGGATCTCCCCGGCCGCGCTGATTCCGGCGGCTCCGGCTCCGATTATGATATGTCTCATGCGTCCACCTCCTCGATCCAAATGGCCTTTTTGGGGCAGGCCTTCACACAGCTGGGTTCGCCTCCGCTCTCCTGGCAGAAGTCGCATTGGAGGATGCGGCTTTTGGTCTGCCCGTCGGGCTTTAGGACTCCGAAGGGGCAGTTCATCACGCACATAAAGCAGGCGGCGCAGCGTGTTTCGTCGTATTCCACCAGCCCGGTTTCCGGGTTCTTGCGGAGCGCTCCGCTCATACAGGAGCGCACGCACTCCGGCTCGTCGCAGTGGCGGCAGAAGATGGGGCGGTAGCTTCCGTCTTTTAAGCGGCGGATCACGTTCCGGCTCTCGTTGGCCGGGTTGGTCAGATCCAGGTCGTAAATGGTTCCCTGGTCCCCGCGGTGGGCGTTCATGCAGGCCAGGGTGCAGTTTAAGCAGCCGTCGCAAAGGCCGGCGTCAATCCAGATTCGTTTCATGGCAGGCCCTCCTATATGTTCAGCGTCTTCCGCTTATCCTCGATGATGCGCTCCAGGATGTCGGCGGAAGCTTTGGCATCGCCGTTCACGATCACCTGTCCGCCGGTCAGTTCCCGCATATCCTCGGTGAGCACCTGGGTCACCAGGGAACTTCCGGTGATGAAGGGCGGGAGGCCCAGATGCAGGGGCAGTCCCAGGGCCAGGCCGAAGGCGCCGTCCGCCAGGGCCTGCTCCTCCAGCCACTGGGCGGCGGAGAGCACCAGGGGAAGGTCGGGGATATCCACCTTCAGGGCTTCGGCCAGCTGGGTGGCCACCATTTCCAGACGTCCGATGGCCAGGCAGGGACCGAAGTTCAGCACCGGCGGGATTCCAAGGGACTCGCAAACCGCCCGAAGTTTGGGCCCGGCCAGTTTTGCGGCGTCCGGGGTCATGAGTCCGCAGTTTTCCAAACCGCCGGAGGAACATCCCGCTGTCAGCACGATGATATCCCGAGCGATCAGCTCCTTGGTCAGCTCCACGGTCAGCACGTCGTGGCCGCCTGCGGTCAGGTTGGAGCAACCCACCACGCCCGCCACGCCCTTGATGTCGCCGGACACGATCAGGTCGATCAGGGGCTGCCAGCTTCCGCCCAGGAATTTCTTTAAGGACACTTCGCTGACGCCGGTGACGGTGTCGCGGTTGCCGTGGTCTGCGAAGAGGTTTAAGGGCACGCACTGCCGGCGGGCCTTGTAGGCGTTTAATACCTCGGAAATGATTTCCTCGCTGATCTGTTCCCGGTCCTCAAACACAAAGGGCTTCAACTCGGCATTTTTCTTTTTGGCTACGTCATCCAGGCAGATCTGCTTGATTTGTAAGGAGTCGCAGATGGGCTCGATGCCGGGCAGGGTGCAGTTGAATTCGGACAGCACCGCGTCGATGGCTCCGGTGGCCAGAACCGCTTCGCTGGTGTAGTTGTTGCCCGCGTGGCCGCTGAAAATGTCCTCGTAGTGCACGCCGCGCAGCTGGAGGTCCTGGCCCACGCAGGTGCAGCCCACCAGGCGGATGCCCTTGGCACCGGCCGCTACGGCCCGGTTCTGTACCTCCTCAGAGCGCAGTTTTTCCTGAAGGTGCACGAAAATCGAGTGCTGGTGGCCGGTGATCATGATATTCACATAGTCCGAATCGATGACGTTTAAGCCCACCGGGGCCTTGGTGATCTCCGGCTCGCCCAGCATCACGTCGTTTAACAGGTTGGTCAGCATAAGGCCGTAGACGCCGGTGGAGATGCCCAGTTTCAGGCAGTGCAGCAGCATGTCCACGGGGTCGGAGTTCAAGTTGGTGGAACATTTCACCACGCCGGAACAGACTTCGGATTTTGCGCCGCCGGGCAGGATTCCCAGTTCCTCCCAGCGCTTCAGGCGGGGGGCGTAGGCCAGCTTTTTCGTCAGCTCCATGGGCTCATAGTCGGGCTTGTACAGGTCGTCCAGCACGGCCTGAGCCACGGCGGCCGCCTGTTCGTGGGGATCGCCTTCCGGGATTCCAAACAGCTCGCATAAATGCTTCAGGGCATTTGGGCCTTTGATCTCGCCGCCGCATTGGGCGGTGTTTTTTAAATTCAGGGCCGTTGTCTCGATCACATGAATGTAGCAGCCGGAGCCGGAAGCCACTGCGCGCAGAAAGTTGCGGGCCACGATCACGTCGGCGGAAGCGCCGCAGATCCCGTGGGGGGCCTCGGGGGTGATGCGGCAGGGGCCGTTGGAGCACAGGCGGCAGCAGACACCCTGGAGTCCGAAGCCGCATTTCACGGACTGTCCCTCCACCCGGTGGTGGGACGTCTCCATGGGTAGCTCGGCTATGTAGCCTTCCAGCGGTTTATCCGCACTTTTGCAGGTGGTGCAGCTGTAACAGTTGTTCATAAAAAGATACCTCCTATTTGATGGAATTTTGGTAGCTGCGCGTCGCGGATTCGAAGCGCAGGGGTTTTTATTGTATGCAATGGACCGCTGGCGCTGCATGCGGGCGATTGCTTTAAAGTAGACAAAAAACATCCACTTTAAGGGCAAAAATAAAGGCCTGGGAGCCGGGAGCGCCGGGTTCAGGTGAACCGAAGCCGCTCCCGGTTCTACGCGCCCAACAGCTCCGCCATGGAGCGGGCACGCAGCTCCTGTTCCAGAATTCCCTGCACGCGGGCCAGCTCCCGGTGGATGGTGCAGGGAGATTTGGCCAGGTATTCGCAGTCGAAATCTGCCTGGAGACAGTGGGTGAGAAAGAATTCCTCATCCGTGGCCCGGATTACGTCGTAGAGCGTCATGTCCGCTAAGTCCCGGGCCAGCGCGCAGCCGCCTCCAAAGCCGCGCTTGATCTGCACCAGGCCGGCCAATTCCAGTTTTTTCAGGATTTTGTAGGCAAACTGCTTGGGGATACATTCCCGCTCGCAGATTTGCCCGATGGTCATCAGGCCGCCGTCCTTCAGCGCCCGGATGATGCGGACTCCATAGTCCGATTCCCTTGTGATCATCATAATGCGCACCGCCTGTTTGTTAATCTTGTAACATGTTTGTATTATAACAAAGTTGACAAAAATTATCAAGTATATTTCAAAAAATAAACAGAGTATACAAAAGGAGGCGCGGTTCAGCGAGGGCCTCCTTTTGTACCGTCCGGTTTCTCAACTGCACTCGTTGCAGTCCTCAGCCTGCTGATCCGCGTAATACTCATGCAAAAATTCCAGAAACGCCCGGGCCGCCTTTGTCATGTAGCGGGCCTTTTTGTAGCTGACCAGCATGGGGCGGATGACCGGCGGCCCGGCCAGGGGCAGCACCTTCACCGTGTGGTTGTAGAGGCATTTTTTGCGGAAGGACTCGGGAACCAGAGCCACGCCCAGGCCCGCTGAGATCAGGTCCAGCATCTGGCAGTGGAAACATTCCATGGCCACGCCCGGCGTGAATCCGGCGGAAAGGCAGATCTGGTCCGTGAAATCCCGGAACGCATACCCTTTGGGAAGGCTGATAAAGCTTTCGTCCTTCAAGTCGGCCAGGCGGACTTCCGTTTGCTCCGCCAGCGGGTGGGAGGTGTTTAGGGCCAGGGCGAAGCGGTCCTCATAGAGAACCTCCTGGATGAAGTCCGGCCGTTCCAGATATTTGGGGATCAGCAGGAAGTCAAAGTCGTTCTGGTTCAGCTCCCGGTCCGCGTTTTCCGGTTCGATGGTGAACTGGCTGATGCGGATGTCCGGGTGCAGCCGCTTGAAGGCCATGATGGCGTCCTGGAGATAGGTCTGGCTCACGGAGCCGAGAACCAGGTTGTCCAGACGCTGCTGCTTGAAATCGTCCACGGAGCGGGCTGCGTTTTCCAGGAGGGCCAGGGCGGGGGAAACGAAGGCGTAGAAGGACTGTCCGCACTCGTTCAGGCAGATATTGCGCCCAACGCGGTCGAAGAGGGAGACGCCCAGCTCCTTCTCCAGGCGGCCCAGGCTGGCGCTTAAGGCGGGCTGGGCGATGGAAAGGCGGGCGGCGGCCCTGGTCATGTGGCCTTCCTCCACGATCGCACAGAAATATTTCAGTTGCAGCAGGTCCATATGGGAACCTCCTCTCAGATGGGATCATTGATAACGCGGGAGTTATCAATCGCCGGAAAATTGGTATTATACTTATTTTCTCTCTAATGATAACATAAAGGAAGAAACGAGACAAGAAAACTGTAAAAAAGTACAAATTGGAGGCGGGGAAAATGGAGAAGTTTGATATTCCTGTGGACCGGAGGGGAACGGGGAGTATAAAATGGGACCGGGCCAAGGGAAAGTTTTCGACGGATCAGGATTTGATTCCGTTATGGATCGCGGATACGGATTTCAAGGCGCCCCCGGAGGCAATGGAGGCGGTGGCCGCCAGAGCGGAACACGGGGTTTACGGCTACAGCTTTGCCGGACGGGATTACATTTCCAGCGTGGCGGGCTGGTTCAACCGGGAGTATGGCCTGGGAGTTGAAGAATCCTGGGTATGTCCCACCTACGGGGTGGTGACCGCGCTGTATTTTACCATTCTGGCGCTGACGGAGCCGGGGGACCGGGTGATGATCCACACCCCCATTTACGATCCCTTCTACGCCATTATCCGGAACACAGGGCGGGAGATCGTGGACTGCGGGCTGGTTCATGAGGACGGAACCTACCGGATCGACTACGAGCGCATGGAGGAGCAGATGAAAGCCGGAGTCCGGATGCTAATTTTCTGCAATCCCCACAATCCCACCGGCCGTGTGTGGCGGCGGGAGGAGCTTCGGCGGGTGGCTAAGCTGTGCGGCCGCTACGACGTGTACCTGGCGTCCGACGAGATCCACTGCGACCTGGCGTTGTTCGGAAACCCCTTCACATCCATGTTGGCTTTTGATGAAATCCACAGCCGCCTGGCGGTGTACACCTCCCCGGGCAAGACATTTTCCATGACCGGCTTAATCGTGTCCAATCTGCTGATCCCGGATGCGCAGCTGCGGGAGCGGATCATGGGAAAACTGCGGGGAGCCTGGATCATGAGCCCCAATCTGTTCGGCATGGCGGCGGCTAAGGCGGCCTACGACAAGGGACGGGGCTGGCTGGAAGAGGAGAAACATTACCTGGAAGAAAATTCCCGGTTCGTTTCCGATTATATTGGGGAACACATGCCGGAAATCGGCGTCACCGCCCACGAGGGCACCTATCTGATGTGGCTGGACTTAAACTGTCTGGGCCTGGACGGGCAGCTGTGCGGCGCGCTGGTGGAGGAATGCGGAATCGGAGTGGGAGACGGCCTTCACTACGGGAAAGCGGGAAGCGGATTTATCAGATTAAATATCGGCTGCGCCAGAAGCCTTCTGGCGAAAGCGCTGGGCGCGCTGGAACAGCTGTATATAAAACGGACGTCGGGCAAACGCTGAGGCACGGTCCGTGGGGATAAGGAATCAAAATAGTAGGAGGATGAAACGGTATGAGTAATCAACAAAACAACGGGGAGGCCCAGGTGCTGGGGTTCCGGGACTGCATGAGCTTTTGTATCGGACAGATTATCGGGTCCGGCATCATGGTGCTGACGGGCATCGCGCTGGCTAAGACGGGGCGGGGAGTCCCCTTTGGGTTTCTGGTGGCCGCGGCCATCATCATGATCACCATGGTGCCCCTGGCGGTTCTGGGCTCCGCAATGCCGGGGACCGGCGGCAACTATACATATGTCCGGGAAATGATCGGGCGCAAGTCGGGATTTGTGTATGTGATCATGTTCGCGGTATCCCAATGCCTGATATCCACCTTCGCACTGGGATTTGCCAATTATTTACAGGCAATCGTACCCTGGATCAATGTGAAGGTAGTGGCGCTGGGGCTGCTGGTTCTCTGCGTATTGTTTAATATGGTGGGCCTGAAAACGGCAGCCAAGCTGCAGACCATTATGGTGGCGGTGTTGATGGCGGCGCTGTGTGTTTACATTATCTTTGGACTTCCCCGGGTGAATTTCTCCGTGTTTACGGAGCCGGGCGCGATTATGCCCAACGGCGCGATCAGCTTTTTCACGGCCTCGGCCCTTCTCTATTTCCCCATGGGCGGCGCTAAGTTCGTGGCGGAGCTGGGCGGCGAGATCAAGGATCCGGGCAAGACCATTCCCCGCTCCATGTTCCTTTCCACCGGGATTGTGGCCGTGTTCTACGCGCTGATGGGCGTGGTGGCTGCGGGCGTGCTTCCGGTTGAGGAGGTTGCGGGCAAAACGCTGGTGGTTTCCGCAAAGGAGATTTTCCCCACATCGGTTTACCTGTTTTTCGTAATCGGCGGAGCGCTGTTCGCCCTGGCGACTACCCTGAACGGCACGCTGTCCTGGATCACCAAGGGGCTGTTTGTGGCTTCCAAGGAGGGCTGGTTCCCGGAGAGTCTGGCGGACACCAACAAGCACGGGGTTCCCTACAAGCTGCTGCTGATCTTCTTTGTCATCGGCGCGGTGCCCATTGTCACCGGAATGGACGTGTCCTTTATCTCCTCCCTGGGCGTTGGACTGACCGTGATCTGCAACGTGCTGCCGGTCAGCGCCGCCTACCGGCTGAAGGAGAAGAAGTCGGAGGCTTACGAGAACGCCACCTTCAAGATCGGCAACACGGCGCTGCGGGTGATCACAGTCATTTCCGTGATCCTGCTGCTGGTCACCGGATGGCTGAACTTAAAAGATCTGAACCTGGTTACCTGGATCAGCCTGGCGGTGTTCGCAGTTCTCTGTGTGGTCTACGCAAACCTGCGGGAGAAGGTTGTGATTGAAAAGGCGGCCGGGAAGAAATAGAGGAGACAATTATGCGGACATATGCGATTGTTGGATTCGGCACAGCCGGCTACCACGCCCTGAAGGCGATCCGCCGGCTGGACGCCGGAGGGACTGTGGATGTATATACCAATACGGGTCTTGCGCCATACAATCCCATGCTTACCACCTATTACACGGGTGGTAAGCTTTCTTATCGGGAAATGTTCCCCTTCGGCAGTCTGGAGGAGATACAGAAAACCTTGCCCTTCCGCTGCATCTGCGACACGGTAAAAGCGGTGGCGGCGGGGAGAACGGTGGAGACGGAGAATGGCGGGGTCAGAACCTACGATAAAATCCTGATCGCCACCGGCGCGTCGGCCTTCGCCCCGGCGATTCCGGGGCTGGAGCCGGAACGACGCTTTTTTATGCGGACAAATGAGGACGCTTTGCGGTTGCGCCGGGCGTTGGAGGACAAACAGGTGAAGAGCGCCGTGGTGGTGGGCGCCTCCATGGTGGGGATCAAGGTGGCGGAGCTTTTGGCGAAGCGCGGGGTTCGCACCGTGCTGGCGGACCTTGCGGCCTGCATGTTTCCGCTGGCGGCCTATGAGGACGTTGCGGCGGAAATCGGCCGCCGGGTGGAACAAAACGGCGTGAGCCTGCGGTTTGGGCGAACCATTGATCATGTGGAGTTGGAGTCCGCGCATCCCCGGCCCCGCCAGATTGCCGTCATGACGGACGGGGAGCGGCTGGAGGCCGACCTGGTGGTGCTCTGCATCGGAACCAGAGCCAACATCGGCCTGGCGGACAGCGGGATCGAAACGGACCGGGCGATCCTGGTCAACGAGCGGATGGAGACGTCGGCCGAGGGGATCTATGCGGCGGGCGACTGCTGCGCCGGAACCAATATCCAGAGCGGCGAGCGCCAGATCATTGGCCTGTGGGCCAACGCCAACCATCAGGGAACGGCGGCCGGGATCAATATGGCCGGTGGAAACGCCCGGTTTGAGGGAAATATCCTGCACAATATCACGCATTTCATGGATATGGATTTTATCGGGTTCGGCGACAACCGGATACAGGGAGAGACCCTGGTATTCGGCAGCCTAAAGCAGGGCCTTTATCTGAAAGCGGTGTGCCGGGACGGGCGCATCGCGGGAGTCAACATTCTGGACAGTTACCCGGTCAGCGGCATGATCAAAAATTATATGCTGCGCCTGTTTCAGGAGCCGGAAAGCCGGCTCCCCCCGTTCCAGATCGGGATGCTGGTGAAGGCGGGGCTGACGGAAGAATTTATTGAGAGATTGGAGGCTGCGGTACATGGAGACCAGGGAAGAGCTGCTGAGAGCGAAAATTCCATGCCCGGAAACGGGAATTGAGATTAAGAGGACATTGTGCGCGATCTGCAGCCCCTCGTTTCACTGCGGCGTCGACGCCTATGTGAAGGACGGCCGGATCATAAAGGTGGAGGGAATCGACGGGCATCCCATGAACAACGGGCTGCTCTGCACCAAGGGGCTGTCCAACCGGGAGTATATCTACCGGAAGGACCGGATTTTGACGCCTCTGAAGCGGGTGGGCGGACGCGGCGAGGGGAAATTTCAGGAGATCACCTGGGAGGAAGCCTACCGGGAGATCGCGGACCGGCTGCTGGCGGTCCGGGGGCAGGACGGCGCGGACAGCGTGCTGTTCTTCGGGGGCTACTCCAAGTGGTTCCGGCCCTGGCTGCATCGGCTGGCGTTTTCCTTCGGAACGGAGAATTACGCCACGGAATCCAGCACCTGCTTTACCTCGGGCCTTATGGCCTGGAAGGTGGCCACGGGCCGGCCGGCCAGGCCGGACATGGAGCACTGCGGCGTGTTTCTCGGCTGGGCCTTCAATCCCTATCATTCCCGGTATCTGAACGGAAAACGGGCGGATGAGGCCAAGGCGAGGGGCGTCAAATTCATTATCGTGGATCCGCGGGAAACCCCGGCCACCGAGAAGCTGGCGGACATCCACCTGCGGCCCATCGGCGGCACGGACGGCGCTCTGGCGCTGGGTATGGCCAACATCCTGATCGAAAACGGCTGGATCGACCGGGATTACATTGAACGGTACGTTTCAGGTTTTGAGGCGTTCGCGGAGTACGTCCGGCAGTTTAACGCGGACAATCTGGAAGCGCTGACCGGCGTGCCCTACGAGCAGGCCCTGGCCGCCTGCCGGTTGATCCACGAGAACGGGCCGCTGTCCGTCAACGAGTCCAGCGCGCCCCTGGCCCACCACAAAAACGGCATGCAGAACTACCGGGCGATCATGGCCCTGACCGCCCTGACCGGCAGCTATGACTGTATGGGAGGGCAGAGGCCCAGCCTGCACACCTACGTCCACCAGTCCTCGGGCTTTCAGACCCGCGAGGAGGAATTTGTGGAGGAGAAGCGGCCAAAGGCTTGCAAAGAGCCGGTGGGTAAGCCGCGGTTTCCGCTCTGGTATCACCTGGAGCGGGAGGCCCAGGCCATGGACATTGCCAGGCAGATCACCGAGGGCACGCCATACCCCATCCGGGCGGTGTTCGCCTGCGGGATGAACGCCCGGATGTTCCCGGACACGGAGTATGTGAAGGAGGCCTTAAAAAAGCTGGATTTCTTTGTGGACGCGGACCTGTTTCTTACGGATACGGCCAAATACGCGGACATTGTGCTGCCCGCCTGCTCGTCCTTTGAGCGGGGGGAGTTCAAGACCTATCCGGGCGGTTACGCCACCTACACGGAGCCGGTGATCCCACCTCTGGGCCAGTCCAAAAGCGACGCGGACATCCTCTGCGAGCTGGCGGGTTATCTGGATTTGGACGATCCGCTCCTGCGCAGCGGCTATGAGAACTGCGTGCGGGAAATGATTCGGGACCTGTCCGTGACGGTGGAGGAGTTAAAGGCGGCGGACCTGCCGGTCCTGGTGCCGGAGCGGGAGCCGTACGTGGAGGGCGCTTACATTGAGGGCGGCATGGACACGCCCAGCGGGAAGTTCGAGCTGGACTCCCTGGTGATCCAGGCTCATCCGGAGTGGGGCCTGGATTCCCTGCCCACCTACCGCTGTTCCCTGAACCGGGCGGATGGGACGGATTACCCGTTTATTCTCTGCGCGGGGGCGCGCATTCCCCACGCGCTGCACTCCCGGCTCCACGATGTGCCCTGGCTGAGAAGCCTGCGGCCGGAGCCTGAGGCGGATCTGGCGCTCTGCGACGCCGAACGCCTGGGGATCAAAAAGGGAGATAAAATTCAGCTCTTTACCGCCGTGGGTTCCATCGAGGTAAAGGCCAACCCCACGGCCCGGGTGCTTCCCGGCATGGTCCACATGTACCACGGCTACCGGGAAGCGGATGTAAACTCGCTGATGGACCGGGACAATCTGGACCCCTACTGCGGGTTCCCGGGCTTTAGGTCCACACGCTGCGGGGTGAGAAAGGGGGAGAATTAGATGGGAATCATGCTGGATCTGGATTTGAAGAAATGCACGGCCTGCGGCGCCTGCGCCATCGCCTGCATGGATCAGAACGACATCGACACGGAGAAGGGCATCCGTCCCTTCCGCACGGTGTTCGACTGGGAGAAACGCGGCTGCGGGGAAAATGCGGAGTACGTGCACATTTCCATCGCCTGTATGCATTGTACGGACGCCCCCTGCGTTACGGCCTGCCCTTGCGCCTGTATCCGCAAGGACGCAGAGACGGGCCTGACCATTTACGACAATGCGTCCTGCATCGGCTGCCACAGCTGCGCAATGGCCTGCCCCTTCGGGATACCGGCCTTCAACGAGGAAGGCCGCATGCAAAAATGCGACGGCTGCGCTGTGCGGGTCCGCCACGGTCTGGAACCGGCCTGCGTGAAGGTCTGCCCGTCCAGGGCGCTCCATCTGGTGCATACCGGGGAAGTGGAGGAGCTGGACGCCTCCCGCTCGCTGGAGAAGGCGGGGGAGGCGGTGCTAAAGGTGCAGGTCTGAGGGGTAAAAGGGCGTAAGCCCGGAAGCGTTATGAGGTGCGGGAGTGCCATGTGAGCGCGGCGGCTAAATGAAGCCCGACGGCGGCATAAAGCGCGGCACAAACATGAGGCATGTCTGTAAAACAAAACACAAATGTATTTAAAATCATATATGGATTACCAATCATATTTTAAAGGCCCTATCCTTTCGGCGGCGCAAGGATAGGGCCTTTTTCTGTTTCCTGGAAATCATAATCCCCCGCTCTGAAAATCTTCTCTGCGCTGCCGCCACACATGAAAAACTCCCCCTCCCAAGTCCCGGGAGTTTTGCAAACCGGCATTTTTTTCATATATGCCAACAGGCCCTTCGGAGCGGCCCTCCATTTTCCCTATATTCTTCCAAAACGTCCCCTGAAACCAACGAATTAGAAAAAAATGTAAAAATTACTTGTATTTATACACAAAGTTTCACATATGAAATTATTAATTTTTGTAAATATTGTTGACATTACAAAATCGTTGGGTTATGATGCAGTAAAAGAAATTTCAGTAATTTCGCCTTTGACGAAATTAATTTCACATGTGAAAGTTTTCATACACTACGCGTAGAGGAGGAGTCAATATGGATGTTCCGAGGACACCGTCATGGCAGATTAAACTGAGGGGGGTAATCGGGAGCCTGGGCGCCCAGGAGCGCCGCTTTGCGGAATACCTGCTGAACAGCTTCGCGGGAATTGAGAAGGAGCCCATCGCCGTGCTGGCGAAGGAGGCCCAGGTCAGCGAGGCAACGGTGGTCCGGGTCTGCCACAAGATGGGGTATTCCGGGCTGAAGGAGCTGAAAATCGTGGTAGCCCGGGAGAACGAGACCGCCGGAAGCTTTGACGGAGGGATCGGCGGCCAATACATGGATGAACTGAAGGAGCGCGTGTTCATGGGCGCGATCCGCGCGCTGCAGGATACGATGAACCTGATCGACGAGGACGAGGTGGAGAAGGCCACCAAGGTGCTCTGCAACGCCAACTACATTTCCATCTACGGAGTGGGCGGTTCCGTTCCGGTGGCCCGCAGCCTGAAACACCAGCTCATGAAGCTGGGAATCCCGTCCAACGTCTACAACGAATTCCAGCCGACCATCATAGCGGCGGAGAAATACAATAAGGGCGACGTGGCCATTGGAATCAGCCATTCGGGAGAATCCTCCCAGGTGGTGGAGGCCCTGCGGATCGCCCGCGGCAAGGGCGCTACGACGATTTGTATCACCAGCTATGGGGATTCGGCCATCACCCACTGTTCGGACGTGAAGTTTTTCACCACCTCAGAGACCCTTCTGAACGGGGGAGATAATTCCCTGGCCCGGATCGCACAGACGTCCATTATCAATCTGCTGTATCTGAACGTTGCGCTGAAATATAACCGTTATCACAACACCGATGAGGGAGAAACCATATAAGAGTGAGGAAGGAGCTACATATGCAGAAGGAACAAAAGCGGGAGTTGGAGCTGATTGCCGCCAGGATCCGGAAATACGGCCTGCAGGCGGTAAAAGACGCAAACTCCGGACACATTGGGGGATCGTTTTCCATTGCGGAAATTCTGTCCGTCCTCTACTTTGACAAGATGAGGATCGACCCCAAAGACCCCAGGAACCCGGACCGGGACCGCCTGGTCCTGTCCAAGGGGCACTGCACTCCCGCCGCTTACGCCGCGCTGGCCATGAGGGGATTCTTCCCATTGGAGGACCTCTCCACATTCCGTAAGATCGACAGCTATCTGTCCGGGCATATGGAGATGAACGAGGTGCCGGGGGTGGATATGTCCACCGGCTCCCTGGGACAGGGACTGTCGGCCGGAATCGGCATGGCCCTGGCCGCCCGGGCGGACAAAAAGGATTACCGGACCTACGTGATTCTGGGGGACGGCGAGATCGAGGAGGGGCAGGTCTGGGAGGCGGCTATGTTCGCCGGGAACCACGGCCTGGACCATTTGACCGCCATTGTGGACTACAACAAGCTTCAGGTGGACGGAAGCGTGGAGGAGGTCAATTCACCCTGCCCCATCGCGGACAAATTTGAGGCGTTTAAGTGGGAAGTGCTGACCATCGACGGCAACGACATAGAACAGGTGGCGGACGCGCTGGAGCAGGCAAAGGCCGTCAGGGGAAAGCCGGTGGCCATCATCGCGGACACTGTGAAGGGCAAGGGCGTGTCTATTTTCGAGGGCGGTGTGAAGTGGCACGGCAACCGGCCAAATGAGGAGGAGTACCGGACCGCCTTTGGGGAGCTGGATCAGAAAATCAGGGAATTGGAGGAATCGTGATGGGAGAGATGATTGCCACGAGAGCGGCTTACGGCGAAGCGCTGAGAGAGTTCGGCGGCCGTGAAACGGTTATGGTTCTGGACGCGGACCTGTCCAGCTGCACCATGTCCTGCAGATTCCAGGAGCTCTACCCGGAGCGGTTTTACAACGTCGGGATCGCGGAGGCCAATATGGTGGGGATCGCGGCCGGTCTGGCTGCGGCGGGCAAGAAGGTGTTCTGCCACTCCTTCGCCATGTTCACGGCCGGAAGGGCCTACGATCAGATTCGCAACAGCGTGGCCTATCCGGGCCTGAATGTGACGATTGTGGGAAGCCACGGCGGTCTCACCGCGGGCGAGGACGGAGGCACCCACCAGTGCATCGAGGATTTGAGCCTGATGCGCACGGTGCCCGGCATGACGGTGATCTGCCCCTGCGACGCCAATGAAACCCGGGAGGCGGTCAGAGCTCTGATGGATTACAAGGGCCCCTGCTATCTGCGGACCGGGCGGATCACGGTGGAGAACATTACAAATTCCTATCCGGATTACCGGTTTCAGATCGGCAGAGGGATAACGCTGAAGGACGGCTGCGACGTGACGCTGATCGCCGCGGGGCTGATGGTTCAGGAAGCGGTGCGGGCGGCCGGGATGTTGGAGAAAGAGGGCATATCGGCCAGAGTGATCGATATGCATACCATAAAACCGCTGGACGAGGAGCTGGTGGCGAAGGCCGCCCGGGAGACCGGAGCCATCGTCACCGCGGAGAATCACAACTGCTACGGAGGCCTTGGCTCCGCGGTGGCAGAGGTGCTGGTGAAAAAGTGCCCGGTTCCCATGGAAATGGTGGCGGTGAACGACCGTTTCGGCCATTCGGGCAATGCGCTGGAACTGTTAAAGCGGTACGGACTCAGCGCGGAGATGGTGGCGGAAAAGGCCAGACAGGTTATGGCGCGCGCCGCCCGGACGGATTAAAGGAGGAGCAGGACGATGGCTGTGGATATTTGGGGCATCGGACATTGCTGCCAGGACAATATATGCGTGGTGGAGCAGTACCCGCCCGAGGACGGCTCCACCCACATTCTGGAGATCGACGATTCCCAGGGCGGGGGAGCGGCGGCCACCGCCATGGTTGCAGCGTCCAGGCTGGGGGCCAGGGCGGGCGTGATCGCCAACCTGGGGGACGATCCGGTGGGAGACAGGATTCTCGAGGGATTCCTCCGGGAGGGAGTGCAGACAGAGCTGATCCGCAGGATTTCCGGCGGGCGCAGTTCCACTTCCTATGTGATGGTCAACCCGGAAAACGGAAGCCGCACCAAGTTCCCTTACCGGGATCAGCTTCCGGCGCTGCGCTTCACGGATGAGATCCGCGCCGCGCTGGCGGGAGCCAGGATTCTTCACCTGGACGGCACCCAGTATGAAAACGCGCTGAAGGCGGCCAGGCTGGCAAAGGAGCTGGGGATCACCGTATCCCTGGACGCCTGTTCCATGCAGGAGGACAACGGAAAGAACTGGGAGCTGGCCTCCCTGGCCGATATTCTGATCGCCAACGAGAAATACCCCCGGCGTCTGACCGGCAAGGACAGCGTGGAGGAAGCGCTGGCGGTGATGGCAAAGCTGGGGCCCAAGGTATTGGCTTCTACCGCGGGCAGCCGGGGCTGCTGGTATGTCAGGGACGGACGCGTGGAGCATTTACCCGCGTTTGAGATACGGGCGGTGGATACGACGGGAGCGGGGGATACGTTTCACGGGGCGTTTCTGGCGTGCTGGCTGACCAGGCCGGACCCGGAATACTGTCTGAGGTTTGCCAGCGCAGCCGCGGCGCTCAAATGTCTGAAGCGCGGCGGAAGAGCGGGGATCCCGGACCGGACGGCGGCCGAGGCGTTTCTCAGACAAAACGGCGCTGGGGAATGACCGGAGGAACGGCGCCGCGGAATAACCGGCAGGATGCCGTCCATTTTCCTACACTCATTCAGGTAACAAATAGCTGCGCGCAGGCTGCGCCGGGCTATTGTTTATAAACACGTAATCAAATCAAAGGAGGATATTAAGATTATGAGGAAACAAGTAGCATTACTGCTGGGGGCCGTTATGACGGCGGGACTGATCACCGGATGCGGAGGCGGAAAAGCCGCTGATCCCACCACCACCGCAGCGCCCGAGACCAAGGCCGAGACGCAAGCCGAGGCTCCCGAGAGCAAGGAGGAAGCCACCGAGGCTGAGACCAAGGAGGAGGCCGCGGCCGCAAGCGGGGACTTAAACATCTACACAACGGTCAGCGATCTCCAGTACAACGCCATTGTGGGCGCGTTCCAGGAGAAATACCCGGACATCAAGATCAGCTACACCCAGGCCGGAGCCGGCGAGTGCAAGACCAGAATCCAGGCAGAGGCCGACAATCCCCAGGGCGACGTGATGTTCGGCGGGCTGGTGTACGCCGACACCCTGACCTACAGCGATCTGTTCGAGACCTACGTTTGCAAGAACGACGACAAGATGCCCGATGAGTTCAAAAATACCACCGGCGTCCTCACCTACCACGATGCCCAGATCCCCTGCCTGTGGGTGAACGACGAGCTGGAGAAAAAAGCGGGCGTCACCATCACCGGCTATGAAGATCTGCTGAATCCGGCCTTAAAGGGCCAGGTGGCAAACGGCGATCCCACCGCCAGCTCCAGCGCATGGAACCAGCTGCAGTGCGTGCTGACCGATTTCGGCGGCTATGACAGCGAAGAGGCCTGGGACTTCATCGACAAGCTGATGGACAACATGGTGATCACCGACGGTTCCTCCGCGGTTTACAAGGGCGTTTACAACGGCGAGTACACCGTTGGCATGACCTATGAGCCGGCCTGCGTGCAGATGCTCTCCGAGGGCGCTGAGGGCGTGCACATTGTATACCCCAAAGAAGGCGTGACCAGCATCGCATTCGGTTCCGCGATCATCAAGAATTGTAAGAATCTGGATAATGCCAAGCTGTTCATGGATTTCCTGGAGAGCGACGAGTGCCAGGCCATCTACAACGAGTGCGGCGCCAGACAGGCCAACGCAAACTTAGACATTGAGAACGAGTGGCTGCCCAATCTCAGCGACATCAACTACAAAGCGGCCGACACCGAGGGTCTGGCCAAGAACCAGGAAGACATCTTAAACCGCTGGATCGAGCTGTGGAAAACAAAATAGGATTGATATGAGATAAACGGCAACCGTACATACGATGTGGAAAATGGTGAAGAAAGCCGTCTGCAAGCGAGCTTGACGCTGCTTACTTCACTATTTTCCCGCCATCCAAACTGCTGCCATCGATAAATGAATGAGGGGATAGGGGAATTATGGACAAGGTGAAAATTAAAATCAGTCACGCTTTGAAACAATACGGCAACAATGTCATAATTCCCGACCTTTCGGTTGTGATTGAGGAAGGTGAGTTCTTCACCCTCCTGGGACCGTCTGGTTGTGGAAAGACAACATTACTGAGAATGATCGCCGGATTCAACACCATTGAGGGCGGAGACTTTTATTTCAATGACCAGAAGATTAACGATTTGGCGCCAGAAAAGCGCAACATCGGCATGGTGTTCCAGAACTATGCGATTTTCCCGCATTTGACCGTGAAAAAGAACGTTGCCTTCGGTCTCCAGAACCGGAAACTGCCGAAGGATCAGATAGAAGAACGGACGCAGAAGTTTCTGGGTCTGATGAAAATCGAAGAATATCAGGACCGGCTTCCCGAGCGGCTTTCCGGCGGGCAGCAGCAGCGCGTGGCGCTGGCCCGCGCCCTGGCCATCGAGCCAAGCGTCCTGTTGATGGATGAACCCCTGAGCAACCTGGACGCCAAGCTCCGCGTGGAGATGCGCGAGGTGATCAAGGAAATACAGAACAAGTTGGGAATTACCACCGTCTACGTGACCCACGACCAGGAGGAAGCCATGGCGGTGTCGGACCGCATCGCGGTTATGAACCAGGGCGTGATTCAGCAGATCGGAACGCCCAGGAACCTGTACCAGCGCCCCTCCAACTTGTTTGTGGCCACCTTCATCGGCCGGACCAACGTGCTCAAGGTGGAGGCCTCCCTGAAAGCGGACGGCCAGCGCGGCATCACGTTTTCGGACGGCTACTACGTGACCATGGACAGCATGGTGCGCGGCGTGGAGGACAAGACGCCTCTGACCGTTTCCATCCGCCCCGAGGAATTTGAGATCGTGCCCGAGGACCAGGAGGGAATCGGGGCCACCGTGGAATACAGCACCTTCCTGGGCCTGAACACCCACTATTTTGTGAACCTGGATTCCGGGGAGCGCGTGGAGATCATTCAGGAGTCCCGGATCGACGACATTCTGGATAAGGGGTCCAGGATCCGCCTGCAGGTCAAGAAGGAAAAGATCAACCTGTTCACCGAGGACGGTTCCAAGTCCCTGATGCGTTAAGGGGAGGGGCTGTCTATGAAAAAGAAACAAAAAATTGATATGTGGATGGGTATCAGCATCGGGATCCTTCTTCTGTATATTGTATTCATGCTCTATCCGCTCCTGAAAATCCTGGTGCAGTCCGTGCTGGACAATGAACAGGGCACCTTCACGATGCAGTATTTCAAGCAGTTTTTCAGCGATACCTATTACTTTTCCACGCTGTTAAACAGCTTTAAGATCGCCGTGTGCGTGACGGTGGTGACCCTGGCCCTGGGAGTTCCCCTGGCCTACCTTTACAATATGTATGAGCTGAAGGGCCGGAATTTTTTACAGGTCATGATCATTCTCTGCTCCATGTCCGCCCCCTTTATCGGCGCGTACTCCTGGATCCTTCTGCTGGGCCGTTCCGGCATCATCACCAAGTTTTTCAGCCGGAATCTGGGGATCGAGATGCCGTCCATCTACGGCTTTAACGGAATCCTTTTGGTGCTGGCCACCAAGCTGTTCCCGCTGGTGTTCCTGTACGTGTCCGGTGCGCTGAAAAATATCGACAACTCCCTGTTAGAGGCTTCCTCCAACATGGGCTGCCGGGGCGTCAAGCGCTTTTTCAAGGTGGTGGTGCCGCTGTGTATGCCCTCCATTCTGGCCGCGGCCCTGATGGTATTCATGCGGGCCCTGGCTGATTTCGGCACGCCCCTTCTAATCGGCGAGGGCTACCGCACCTTCCCGGTGGAGATTTACAAGCAGTACGTGGGCGAGACATCGGTCAACCACAACTTTGCGGCCGCGGTCAGCGTGATCGCCATCATCATCACGGCCATCGTGTTTTTGATTCAGAAGATGCTGTCCAACCACTACAGCTTCACCATGAACGCGCTGCACCCCATCGAGCGCAAGAAGCCCCACCCGGTGCTCAGCTTTTTCGCCCATTTTTACGCTTACGGTCTGGTAGCAGTCTCCTTCCTGCCCCAGTTTTACCTGATTTACTGCTCGTTCCGCAACACCTCCAAGACGGGCAACATGTTCAAACCCGGCTACTCCCTGATGAGCTACCGGCAGATTTTTGAAACCATGGGCGATGCGGTGAAAAATACCATCGTCATCTGCGGCAGCGCGCTGGTGCTGATCATTCTGCTGGCCGTGCTGATCGCCTACCTGGTGGTGCGCAGAAGGAACCATGTGAACAACATCATCGACACCCTGTCCATGCTGCCCTACATCATTCCCGGTTCCGTGGTCGGTATCGCGCTGGTCATGGGCTTTAGCAAGGGACCGCTGGTGCTGACCGGCACGGCGGCCATCATGGTGGTCTCCATGTGTATCCGCAGAATCCCCTACACCATCCGCAGCAGCGTGGCGATTCTGCAGCAAATCCCCATCACGGTGGAGGAGGCGTCTGCCAGCCTGGGCGCGTCGAAGTTTAAGACGTTCTGGAAGGTCACCACGCCGATGATGGTAAACGGTATCATGTCCGGAGCTATTTTGAGCTGGGTAACCCTGATTACGGAACTGTCCTCGTCCATTATCCTGTACAGCTCCAAGACCATCACCCTGAACCTGGGCGTTTACATCATGGTGTCCAGAGGTACGGACGGAAAGGCGTGCGCCATCTCCACCATTCTGACGGTGATGACGATTATTTCCCTGGTATTGGTTACGAAACTTTCGAAAGGAAGAGAAATTACGCTGTAAACCTGCAGTGGAAAAAATATAAAGGAGAGTAGTATCATGAGATTAGTAAATGCGAAGGAAATGCTTCGGAAGGCCAAAGAAGGACATTATGCAGTGGGCCATTTCAACCTGAACAATATGGAGTCGGTCAGAGCCTTTTTGCTGGCGGCCCAGGAAACCCATTCCCCCATCATTCTGGGCGTCTCCGGCGGCACGGCCAAGTACATGGGCGGTTACCGGACGATCACGGATATGGTTGAGGACTTTATGGCCTATCTGGATATCACGGTTCCGGTGGCCCTGCACGTGGACCATGGCAAATACGAGGAGGCATTGGACGCGTTAAACGGCGGCTTCAGCTCCGTGATGTTCGACGGCTCCAAACTGCCCATCGGGGAAAATCTGGAGAAAACCCGCCACATCGTGGAGCTCTGCCGGGAGAAGAACGTTTCCGTGGAAGCGGAGGTGGGCTGCATCGGCGGTCAGGAGGACGGCCACGTGGCCATGGGCGAGTGCGCGGACCCGGCGGAGTGCGGACAGATCGCGAAGCTTGGCATCGATATGCTGGCGGCGGGCATCGGCAATATCCACGGCAAGTATCCGGCGGACTGGAAGGGCCTGAACTTTGAGGTGCTGGCCGCCATCCAGAAGGCGGCAGGGGACATTCCGCTGGTGCTTCACGGCGGCTCCGGGATACCGGACGACATGGTCCGCCAGGCCATTTCCCTGGGCGTCTGCAAGGTCAACGTAAACACCGAATGCCAGATCGCCTTTACCGAGGCCACCCGGAAATTCATCGAGGACGGCAAGGACTTAACGGGCAACGGCTTCACTCCCAGAGCGCTTCTGGCCGACGGCCTGGTGGCGACCAAGGAAAAATGCATTGAGAAAATGACTCTGTTTGGAAGTTTGGGAAAGGCTTGACGAGCGGCTTGCGTTGTGGCGGTTGTAATCCTGTTTTAACCATTATATGATATAAAGTGGCGTTACCTCTTGATATTGCGGAGGGAACGCCGCTTTTTTTGCTTTTTTTGAAAGCTGGAGGACAGATGTTCCAAACGCGATTATGCGTAATAACAAAAATTTGCCTATAATAAACTATTTTGTTGACAAAATTATGGAAATATGGTAGAGTGACAATATGATATTGAGATAATATGGTATTACCTTTAAAGAGAGGAAAAAAGAAACGGTGATGCGTTATGGAAACAGATATGCTGCCAACAATCCGTCATTCTCTTACAGATAATGTAAAGGATGAACTGATGCGGTATATACGCCGTATGGATTTGAGCGAGAGCACAAAATTACCGTCGGAACTTACCATTGCCCAGAATCTGGGGGTGAGCCGGATTACGGTTTGCCGTGTGCTGGGGGATCTGGAACAGGAAAACGTGATTTTCCGTATACACGGAAAAGGAACGTTCGTCAATCCTGAGGCGCTCCAGATCAAAATCAGCTTGAATCCTGCGCAGGAATTCCATCAGCTGATTGAGCGCAGCGGACACCGGCCCCAAGTAAAGATGGTGCGGATGGAGCAGGATTTAATTTGCCCGGGAATAGCGAAAAAGCTGGCGCTGGCGCCGGACGCTCCATTGCTTAGGACTGAAAAGGTGTATTACGCCGACGAGGAACCTGCGATTTTATGTTTTAACTATTTCTCCAGAGCTGTATTTGCAGAGATTCCATCCTGGGAGGAGTTTGAAAATACCTCGGCCTTCTTTCTGCTGAGAGAGCGGGCGGGTCGTGTGATGATGCGCGACCGGATTGAAATGGAGGCGAAGGAGATTTCTGAACTGCTGCCCCTGACGGATCAGGTTAAGCATTTTAATTGCAAAGCCCTGCTTCAGTTTGACACAATCAACTATGATCAAAATAATCAACCGGCTATGTACGGTCTGTGTTACTACAATACGAACTTTATACGGTTCAATTTACTCCGCAACCAGAATATTTACTAGCCGGTCTGTTTTGACGAGGAGAAATAATATGCTGATATCACGCTCGCCTCCCGATTCTTTTAAAGAGCAAAGCTGCCTGATTTTGTTCCATTCGGGGCAGTCTCTACACCGGATTTAAAATTGCCATAGTCAATCAAATCGAAAAGAGATTAAATGGGGAGGTTCATATGAACAATAAAATCGTTTCAAAAGAGCAGTTGGTTGATGTAGCGCTTGGCGCGCTTCCGGCTGATATCGTGATCAAAGGCGGAAACCTGGTTAATGTGCTCACACGGGAAATTTATAAAGCGGATATCGTGATATTTGGAAACAGGGTAGCCGCTACCGGAGCGTGCGATTATCAGGTTTCTCCCGACACGAAAATTATTGATGCCAGCGGGAAATGGATTGCACCGGGATTTATGGATCCGCATATGCATTTGGAAAGCACGGCCATAACGGTGACTGAGCTGGCAAAACGTATTGTACCGCGGGGGGTGACCACGGTTGTGGAGGATCCCCACGAATTTGCCAACGTCCTGGGGGTAAAGGGAATCAAGCTGTTTTTTGAGGAGGCCAAAGGTCTTCCACTGCGTTTCCTTCTGAGAGTGCCGGGCCATGTACCGGCCATGCCCCCGGAGATTGAGACTTCAGGCGCGGAAATTACCGTGGAGGAGACCAAGGAACTGTTGGGGTGGGACGAGGCGGTACAGCTGGCCGGTGATATCAACCCGGAGCTGATTCTGTCAAAGGACCCGGAGCAATTTGAAAAGATCGACTGTACCATCCGGCTCAACAAGACGGTAGGGGGACAGTCGCCGGCTTTACAGGGCAGCGCGCTGAATGCGTTTATCGCAGCCGGTCCCGAGGATTCCCATGTATCCTTCAATCTGGATGAGGTGATGGACATTCAGCGGCATGGCCTGAAAGCGATCCTCACTCCCAAGCCATTTCTGTTCGGTCCTGAAAATTATGGGGAGCTGGCGGAGCTTATCAAAGAAAAGAATATTGACATCCGCAATATTATGTTCTGCACCGATGACCGGCAGTCGGATTACCTCTACCGCAGCGGACACCTGGATGGAGTTGTCCGGCTGGCGATTGAACGGGGGATTGAACCGGTCACAGCAATTCAGATGGCCACGATCAATGTGGCGGAACATCTGCGCCTGGACCGGGATTTCGGCAGTATTGCCCCTGGAAAAATTGCCGACTTAATGATCCTGGACGATCTTGAGACAATTTCGGTCAGTATGGTTCTTGTGGATGGGGAGATCGTTGCCGAGAACGGCTGTCTGGTTACCCCGCCTCCGGCATTCGAATACCCTGCATGGGCAAAAGATACGGTGCATCTGCCTAAGTGCGTTAAACCGGAAGATTTGCAGATCCGGGTAGCGGAAGAGAGCGGGACGGCCAAGGCCAGGGTTTTGGTCGCAGGCGTGCCCAAAGAGATGGAGGTAAAAGAACTTCGCGTCGAGGGCGGTGTGGTTATGCCGGATGAGACGGGAGACATCTTAAGCATGGCGGTTCTTGAGCGCCATAAAAACACAGGGAATATCGGCCGGGCGTTTATCCGCGGAACGGGGATCTGCGACGGTGCGATTGCCGGGTCTGTGAGCCACGATGCCCACAACATATACGTAATCGGAACAAATTATGAATACATGGCGTTGGCGGCAAACAGAGTAGCGGAAATGGGAGGCGGATTTGCAGCCGTAAAGGCCGGAGAGCTCGTCGCGCAAATCGAACTGCCCATCGGAGGATTGATTTCCGAGGAACCGCTGGAGACGGTCGCCGGGAAGTTCGAATATCTGGAGAAGGAGATATTGCAGAAGGGGTTAAACTGTACGCTGCAAGGGTTCCCTCTGTTTACGCTCAGTGTAATCTCGCTTCCGAATATTCCGAATTGGGGTATTACGGACAAGGGGCTGATTGAAGTTCGGACGATGCGGCATATGGATCCGATCTGTGAATAAACTATGTTGGCGGAAAACACAGATAAAACACGGATAAGAGCAAAGGCTTGACATCCCGCTCATTTTGTGCTAAATACTATAGATAACAGACATCTGCATATCAGAACATAAGAAAGGCTATGAAGAGAAAGAGTAGCGGTCAGGAAGCCATACAGAAAGCAGCCGGTTGATGAGAGGCGCATGGATATGGATTGTGAATACATCTCGGAGCTGCGCACCCAACGGAACGGAGGCATTTCCGGACCTAGTAGGCTGCGACGGAGGGACACCCCGTAACCGCGTGTCAGGGTATCGTTTCATGCAACACGGAGCCGTACCTGCTGAGGCTGTCAGCGCGAGCTGGCGGTGAACGAAAGGTGGTAACACGAGATCAGGTCTCGTCCTTTTGGAAACAAAGGGACGGGACTTTTTATATTTTTAAAGTAGCGATAAATTCTTATGCCGGTTGCAGAGCCAAAAACAACACAAAATGAGAGGGAGAGATCGCGATGATGAAGGAATTTTTGCTGGATTGGGAGAAGGACACGGTTGAGGGAGCCATCGAGGGCCTGGTGGGAATGGGTCTGGTGCGCGACGCGAAGGAATTTTTGAACCTGCTGGGCCGGGGGGAGGTCTCCGTGGAAGGGGAGCTGCTGGCAGCGGACGACCTGGGCGGCGTGCTGTACACGGGGGACGTGATGAAGATCGGGCAGGGGAATTTTGTGCGGTTTATCAAATAGGGGATCAATTCCCGGATTGGCGCGAGGCGGAATACAGAAAGGAAATGCAGGGAATGAACGATATTTTGACGTGGGTCGGCGAACATCAGGAAATTCTGAGTCTGGGTGTTTCCGCGCTGTCGTTTCTTACAGCAGCAGCTGCCATTGTTGTATCGGTGCAGATTGAACGCAGGAGCAGGAAATTCAACCAAAACAGTGTGAAGCCCCTTCTGAGCTTTGAACTGGTGGATCTGCCGCACCGGGTTGCAGTTAAGATCAGAAACGACGGGGTCGGCGTTGGAATCATAACAGATGTGCGGATTTTCACCGCCGGTATCGGCGGCGGTTCCTGGAACGTACTGTTAAATGCGATTGAGGCGATGGATGAGGAAAAGCAGCTGTCCAACCGTGGAATATGGAAACGGTATCAACAGCCGATCAAGGGAATTGCCATTGCGCCGGGAGCGGAACGTTTTCTCATCGAACTGGAGAACAAGCCAACTGAACAGACGGCGGCGCTGCGGCAGATTCTGGGGAAGCTGGAAATGGAAATTATTTACACGGATATTTATGATAAGCCGCAGAAACATTTAAAAAGCGACTTTCAGTATTTTGACAGGGCTGATCGTTACATGATTTAGTATCCTGTATTATAAGTCTCTGCTTGACATCCACCCGCCCCGGTGCTACCATAAAGCGTGAACCCGGGACGGAGGTTTCCAATCGGGGACGGCGAGAATAAAGGACTGGACAAGAAATGATCAGGGACAACCGCGGGCCTTTGACCCCTATGGACCGACAACTGAATGCAGAGAACAGACGGCAGAGCTTCTGCCGTTTTTTTATTGGAAATTTTACTATAGTAGAGTGAAAAAGGAGTAACGAAATGCAGAAAAAATGGATGAGCGCAGCCGGAAAGCTGGCAATGATCGTGTTGGGAAATCTGTTGTATGCTCTGGCGGTGACGGTGTTTATCGTGCCCAACCAGCTGATCACCGGTGGAACCACCGGTCTGGCGCTGTTTTTCAACCGCACCGCCGGTATTCCCATCAGCGCCTTTGTGTCGGTGTTCAACATTACCATGTTCCTTTTGGGCGCATGGGTCCTGGGAAAGCAGTTCGCGGTGACCACGGTGATGAGCACGGTGATTTACCCGCTGCTGCTGGGCATTCTGGAACGGGCCGGGGTGACCGGAATCGTGATGGAGGAGCGGCTGGTGGCCGTGCTTTACGCCGGCTGCCTGATTGGCGCGGGCATCGGCATCGTCATGCGGGCCGGAGCCTCCACCGGCGGCATGGACATTCCCGCCCTGATCCTTAAAAAGGTAAAAAATGTAAGTGTTTCAATGACCATCTATCTGTGCGACTGTGTGATCCTGGGGCTGCAGATGATGAATTCCGACACCCACGCCATCCTCTACGGTATTTTGCTGATCGCGGTGTACACGCTGGTGCTGGACAAGGCACTGATGGTGGGCGGCGCGCGCATGCAGGTGAAGGTGATCAGCCGGGAGTACGCGGCCATCAACCGCCTGCTGGCGGAGCGCATCGACTGCGGAACCTCCCTGATCCACATGGAAACCGGTTATCTGCACAAGGAGCAGGACATGGTCCTGGCGGTCATTTCCAGCCGCGACCTCCCGAAGGTTAACCAACTGGTGCTGGACGCGGACCCAGAGGCGTTTATGATCATCAGCCAGATCAACGAGGTGCGGGGGCGCGGATTTACATTAAATAAGGTTTACCGTGGCGGTGACAGGGAAGATATGGTATGATTAAAGAGATATTGGGCGGAACGTCTTACACCGGCTGATGATTCAGTTGCGTTAGGGGCAACCCAAAATAAACCGAGGGGGGAAGAATTATGTTGATAAAAAAGCTTTGTCTGACCGCGCTGTTGTTTTACCTTTCCATGACCAGCCAGGAGATTAAGAATGACCAGCTTTCGGACGGGCCGGTGGCCTCGTTTAATTTCTTCGATGAGGACGAGACGGCGGCGGCTGAAACCGAGCCGGAAACCGGGGCTCAGACCGAGCAGCCGAGAGAGCGCAGGCCGACCGACGAGGTGGCGGCGGACCTGGCCGCATTAGGGATTTACGTGCCTGACGAGGTCGTAAACGAGATAGAGGACACCTACAGGATGGTGGAAGCCGACGAGGCATATGCGGGGATGTACGACTATTATCTGGAGTACGACCCGGGGTTCGAGTACCGCATGCTGTTGTCCGGCTGGGGATATGGGGACTATGACGACGACTGGAACTGGATTCCCTCATCGGACAAGGTATACGCCTTCGACACTGAGGTTTTTAACATGAGCGAAATGTATACGGACTTCATGAAGGGCGTGATCGCCATCAGCGGCGGGGAGTTTGAGATCACGGACATCGTCGAGAACACCGACGATGTGGACTACGACGAGGGCACCGGCACACAGGTCCTGTCCTTCCGGTACAACGGCACGCCCTACACCTTCGAGGCAACATTCTACGGCGACTGGCTGGATTGTGAAGTGATCGGGTTTATGAACCGGGTGTTTGAGACGGAGGGCAATCCCAAGCGTCTGCTGGCCACGGACGATGGCGGCCAGGGCTGTATACTGTTCTACAATACGCCGGAGTGGGGAGACGAGCTGGAAGCGGCTACCGGGATGGACTTGAACGAGTATTTCTACTAGGTGCGAAAGCAAATGGGGCGGGGCTAGGGTCCCGCGAACGGTTGGGAGATTCATATGAAACAGACATTTCGGGTTCCGGTGCGGGAGCTATTGGAACCCTTCTACACGGATCGGGCCGATCCGCAGGATTTGGCCCGTTTCACGCGCTGGGGCACCTTCGGGAAAATGCTTCAGGCGGCCGGTCTGTGGCTGATTGTGGTGTTCACGGCCTTCGAGCTTATGACCGAGGTGGATCTGAAAACCCATTTTCTGCTTCTGTTGCTGGCCCTTGGGGTTTCGCTGGCCGGCTTTTTTCTGGGCGTAGTTGGCAACTATAGGATTCTGGGGGTTTTGGAACAGAGATGCGATCCGCAGCTGTACGCGGGGCTGATGTACGAGAGCGCCCTGAGGCTGCAGCAGGCGCGGATGCCCAAACAGAGCGTGCGCGAGCGGGGCTGCGGGATGATGGCGGCTAATTTTGCCATGGCCCTCTGTTATATGGGGCGCTGGGAGGAGGCCCGGGTACTGGTGAGCCGCCTGCTGCGCTGCGAGCCCACCGCGGTGGAGGAGATGCGGTGCCACTGCGTGATGGTCCGTTATTACAGCCATCACAGGGAGGCGGAGGCGCTGCGGGAAGCACTCCAGGACATGCGCTGCGCGGCGGCCGGGATGAAGGGGAAGCGGACGGACCTGCTGATCCGGCACGCAGAGCGGATGGAGCGGATCAGCAGGGCCCTCTGTGAGGCGGGCCTGGAGGGCGCTTACCAAACCTGCCGGAACATAAAGCCGGTGAAGGACACCCCCCTTACCCGTGTGCAGCAGGCCTATGAGCTGGGGCATATGGAATTTGAACTGGGCCTGGAGGGGGAGGCGGGGAGGAATCTGGCCTACGCCGCCAAACACGGAAAAGACCTGCAGATGGGCAGGGAAGCGGAAATGCTTCTGAAAAAGCTGCAAGCCGGGCGCGCCGCCGGAGGGGGGAGCGGCGTCCCGGACAAGGATCATACAGACAGAGAGAGAGGAAACGATTCATGAGCCTGATTGTACAAAAATTCGGCGGCACATCCGTAGCAGATAGCGGCCGCCTGCGCCGTGTGGCGCAGATTATCACGGATACCTATAAGGCGGGAAATCAGGTGGTGGCCGTGCTGAGCGCTCAGGGCGACACCACCGACGAACTGATTGAGAAGGCCAGGGAGATCAATCCCGGCGCGTCCACGCGCGAGATGGACATGCTTTTGTCCACCGGGGAACAGATTTCCGTGGCCCTTTGCGCCATGGCCGTGGAGGCGCTGGGATTCCCGGTGGTGTCCCTCACCGGGTGGCAGGCCGGCGTAGTGACCAACACCGTGTCCATGAACGCCCGGATTAAGAAGGTGGACACCGAGCGCATCGAGGCGGAGCTGGACGCCCGCAGAATCGTGATCGTGACCGGCTTTCAGGGAATCAACCGCTACGACGACGTCACCACCCTGGGGCGGGGCGGATCGGACACCTCGGCCGTGGCCCTGGCGGCGTCCCTGCACGCGGATCTCTGCCAGATATACACCGACGTGGACGGCGTTTACACCGCGGACCCGCGGCTGGTGCCCCACGCCAGGAAGCTGGACGAGGTTACATACAATGAAATGCTGGAGCTGGCTACCCTGGGCGCCCAGGTGCTGCACAACCGCTCCGTGGAAATGGCAAAGAAATACAATGTGAGCCTGGAGGTTCTGTCCAGTTTTTCGGGAAATCCGGGCACAAAGGTGAAGGAGGTTGCAAAACGAATGGAAAAATCATATATCAGCAGCGTTGCTAAGGACACAAATATCGCGCGGATCGCGCTTCTGGGGGTGCCCAACGAGATCGGCACGTCCTTTAAGGTCTTTTCCCTGCTTGCCCAGCACAACATCAACGTGGACATCATTCTCCAGGGCATCGGCCACGAGGAGGGCAAGGACATCTGCTTCACGGTGGCCCAGTCCGATCTGGCCATGGCGGAGAAGCTGCTTCGGGAGAACCAGGAGCGCATCCGGTTCCGCGTGCTGGAGACCAATGCGGACGTGGCCAAGGTGTCCGTGGTGGGCGCGGGCGTCATCGGCAACCCCGGCGTGGCGGCCAAGCTGTTCGAGGCCCTCTACGACGCGGGCATCAACATCAATATGATTTCCACCAGTGAAATTAAAATATCCGTGCTTGTGGAGCGCAGGGACGCGGAAAAAGCTGTACAGGTTATACACGATAAGTTTTTTGCTATATAGGTTATAAGGAAAAAAGTTGTTAAATCCTTCACCATTTTTGATTTAAATGTCTTGATATTTGCACAGAATGAATATATAATTATAATCGGCAAGATTTTTGTATTCTTTAGGCGACGGCTTTTCAGATGCCGCCGCCTAAGTTGTAAAATACTTTTTTATGGAGGACTGCAATATGAGTAATTCAGCACAAGCTTCAGCAAGCAGCCGGATTGCGGCACTGCTTGATGAAAACAGTTTTGTTGAAGTCGGCGCGTACATCACCGCCAGAACCACAGACTTTAACATGACTGAGCAGGAGACCCCTGCCGACGGCGTGGTGACCGGTTATGGTACCATCGAGGGCTGCCTGGTGTATGTGTACAGCCAGGACGCTTCTGTACTGGGCGGTTCCATGGGTGAAATGCACGCCAAGAAGATTTCCAATATCTATTCCATGGCTATGAAGATGGGCGCTCCGGTGATCGGACTGATCGACTGCGCGGGACTTCGTCTCCAGGAGGCGACGGATGCGCTGGCAGGCTTCGGCCAGGTGTACTTAAATCAGACCATGGCTTCCGGAGTGATTCCGCAGATTTCCGCGATCTTCGGCACCTGCGGCGGCGGCATGGCCGTGTCCGCGGCGATCACGGACTTCACCTTCATGGAGGACAAGTCCGCGAAGCTGTTTGTGAACGCTCCCAATGCGCTCAAGGGCAACTATACATCCAAGTGCGACACCTCCAGCGCGGCGTTCCAGAGCGCAGAGGCCGGCCTGGTGGATTTCACAGGCGACGAGGCTTCCATTCTCGGACAGATCCGCAGGTTGGTGTCCATTTTGCCGTCCAACAATGAGGACGACATGTCCTACGGCGAGTGCCAGGACGATTTGAACCGCATAAGCGGCGAGCTGGCAGGCTGCGCAGGTGATACCGCGCTGGCTCTGTCCATCATTTCCGACAACAACTTCTTCATGGAAGTTAAGAAAAACTATGATCCCTCTATGGTGACCGGTTTCATCCGCTTGAACGGAACGACCGTAGGCTGTGTGGCAAACCGCAGCGAGGTTTACGAAAACGGAGAGAAAACTGCGGAGTACGAGCCGGTGCTGTCTGCGAAGGGCTGCGACAAGGCTGCGGACTTCATCAATTTCTGCGATTCCTTCAACATCCCTGTGCTGTCTCTGGTGAACGTCAAGGGCTACAAGGCCAGCAAGTGCACTGAGAAGCTGATCGCCAAGGCTGCGGGCCGTCTGACCTACGCTTACGCCAACGCCAGCGTTCCCAAGGTGACCGTTATCGTCAAGGACGCTCTGGGCAGCGCATATCTGACCATGGGCAGCAAGTCCATCGGCGCGGATGTGGTATATGCCTGGGAGAACGCGGCCATCGGCATGATGGATCCGGCTGAGGCTGTGAAGATTATGTATGCCAAGGAGATCGAGGCGGCTGAGGACAGCGTGGCGCTCATCAGTGAGAAGACCGCCCAGTACGCCGCTCTTCAGTCCAGCGCTCTGGCAGCGGCCAGGAGAGGATATATCGACGATATCATCAAGGCCGGGGAGACCCGCCAGCGTGTGATCGCAGCGTTTGAGATGCTGTTCACAAAAAGAGAGGACCGTCCGTCTAAAAAGCATGGCACGGTTTAAAGAGAGGTGACAGGCATATGAAAGGATTATTGAAACGAGCGGCGGCAGCGCTGTTGACGGCGGCTTGCCTGATGAGCCTGTCGGCCTGCTCCGCCGAGGATACTGCCGCAGACGCGCCTAAGATTTCCACCGAAGGCGTGGCAGCGGATGCCTATACGGAGCAGATGGTACTCCAGCAGGCGGTCAGCATTCTGATTGCCAATGAGGAGAGCCTGCTGATCCAGCGGGATTTCTACAAGGCTCAGGGCAATGACGGCCTGGCGGAGGCGCTGGAGGTCATAAGGGAGGCCAAGAGCGAGTACGGCGTCATTCACGGACTGGATGTGGAGAACGCCAAGGTGGTGCAGCTTCCGGATACCACCTACACCGTTTCCATGGGCGCTACCTTTGACGAAGGCGAAATGAAATACGTGATGAACATCAACGGCATGACCGGCGATATGAAGGTGGAAATCCTCCCCGTTGGCGGCGATGATGCGAACCAGACCACGGCCCAGAAGATGGAGGCCGGAGGCGTGTACTCGGCGCTGGGTATCGGCACCGTGTTCAGCGTGCTGGTATTTATCAGTCTGCTGATTTGCTGCTTTAAGTTCATCCATCAGTGGGAAGAGAACAAGAAGAACGAGAAAGCGGCCCCCGCGCCCGCCCCGGCACCTGCCCCGGCTCCCGCGCCCGCAGCGGCGCCTGCGCCTGTGCAGACGGAGGACCTGATGGAGGACGCAGAGCTTGTGGCTGTGATCAGCGCGGCCATTGCGGCCTACCAGGGCACTTCTTCCAACGGCCTGGTGGTGCGTTCCATCCGCCGGCTTCCCGGTTCCAAGTGGAAACAGAATTAAACTGAATAACCGATTAGTTTGATAAAAATAAGAATCATACCCAATTCAGGAGGAATTGAACCATGAAGAGTTATACAATTACAGTGAATGGAAAAGCATATGCAGTAACGGTTGAAGAAGGCGCGGCCAGCGGTGTGGCGGCAGCTCCCGCAGCGGCACCTGTAGCTCCGGCGGCCCCGGCGGCTCCGGCTCCGGCGGCAGCTCCGGCCCCCGCTCCCGCAGCGGCTCCGGCAGGCGCAGCAGGCGCGGTGAAGGTTACCGCTCCCATGCCCGGCAAGGTGGTGGGCGTTAAGGCGTCCGCAGGTCAGGCAGTTAAGAAGGGTGATACCATCCTGGTTCTGGAAGCCATGAAGATGGAGAACGACATCGTGGCTCCGCAGGACGGCACAGTTGCCAGCATCAATGTATCCACCGGCGATTCCGTTGAATCCGGCGCGGTTTTAGCTACTCTGAACTAATCATAAGGATGGATTTGCAGCAATGTGGATCCACATGGAGGGAACATTATGGATTTTGGCACTATTGTGAACAACCTCCTGGACCAGATGGCGTTTTTCCATCTGCAGCCAGGCAATTATGCTATGATCGGAGTGGCCCTGGTTTTCTTATTCCTTGCAATTAAGAAAGGCTTTGAACCGCTGCTTCTGATCCCGATTTCCTTTGGTATGCTGCTGGTGAATATTTACCCGGAGATTATGTACTCTCCTGAGCAGACGTCCAACGGAACCGGCGGACTCCTCTGGTACTTCTTCCAGCTGGACGAGTGGAGTATCCTGCCGTCACTGATTTTCCTGGGCGTGGGCGCAATGACGGACTTCGGTCCCCTGATCGCCAACCCCATCAGCTTCCTTATGGGCGCCGCCGCCCAGGTGGGAATTTACTCCGCTTACTTCTTTGCAATCCTTTTGGGATTCAACGGCAAGGAAGCGGCGGCTATCTCCATCATCGGCGGAGCCGACGGCCCCACCTCCCTGTTCCTGTGCAGTAAGCTGGGACAGAGCCAGATCATGGGCCCTATCGCCGTGGCGGCATACTCCTACATGGCGCTGGTGCCGATCATTCAGCCGCCGGTCATGAAGCTTCTGACCACTGAAAAAGAGCGCAAGATCAAGATGGAGCAGCTTCGTCCGGTATCCAAGCTGGAGAAGATTTTATTCCCCATCATCGTTACCATCGTGGTGTGTCTGATCCTGCCGTCCACCGCTCCCCTGGTAGGTATGCTGATGCTGGGCAACCTGTTCCGTGAGTGCGGCGTGGTGAAGCAGCTGGCAGAGACGGCTTCCAACGCTCTGATGTATATCGTAGTGATCCTGCTGGGAACCTCCGTTGGCGCGACCACCAGCGCGGAGGCGTTCCTGAACTGGACCACCTTAAAGATCGTAGGCCTGGGTCTGGTAGCCTTTATCTTCGGCACCGCGGGCGGCGTGCTTTTAGGCAAGCTGCTGTGCAAGATCACAGGCGGCAAGATCAACCCGTTGATTGGCTCGGCCGGCGTGTCCGCCGTTCCCATGGCGGCCCGCGTATCCCAGAAGGTAGGCGCGGAGGCGGATCCCACCAACTTCCTGCTGATGCATGCTATGGGCCCCAACGTGGCCGGCGTAATCGGCACGGCTGTGGCCGCCGGTACATTTATGGCGATCTTTGGAGTTTAACGTGACCACATTTCACTGAAATTTTAGGAGGATTATAAACTATGGCAGAGATAGAGAAAAAGCCGGTAAAGATTGTGGAAACCGTCCTGCGCGACGCCCATCAGTCTTTGCTCGCAACCAGAATGTCTACGGACCAGATGCTGCCCATTGTGGATAAAATGGATCAGGTCGGCTACTACGCGGTAGAGTGCTGGGGCGGAGCTACCTTTGATTCTTGCCTTCGTTTCCTGAAGGAAGATCCCTGGGAGCGCCTCAGAAAGCTGAGAGCCGGATTTAAGAATACCAAGTTACAGATGCTGTTCCGCGGCCAGAATATCCTGGGCTACAACCATTATGCGGACGACGTGGTGGAATACTTCGTACAGAAGTCCATTGCCAACGGCATTGATATCATCCGTATTTTCGACTGCTTAAACGACATCCGCAACCTGCGGACCGCTGTGAAGGCCACCAACAAGGAGAAGGGCCATGCGCAGATCGCGCTGTGCTATACCCTGGGCGACGCCTACACCCTGGACTACTGGAAGAACATCGCCAGGGAGATCGAGGACATGGGCGCTGATTCCCTGTGTATCAAGGACATGGCAGGGCTTCTGACCCCCTATGCGGCGGCTGAGCTGGTGACGGCTCTGAAGGAGGGCACCAGCCTTCCCATCGACCTGCACACCCACTACACTTCCGGCGTAGCTTCCATGACCTACTTAAAGGCAGTGGAGGCAGGCTGCGATATCATCGACTGCGCAATGTCACCGCTGGCCCTGGGCACCAGCCAGCCGGCTACCGAGGTTATGGTTGAGACCTTCCGCGGCACGCCCTACGACACCGGCTACGACCAGACCCTGCTGGCGGAGATCGCAGACCACTTCCAGCCCATTCGCGACCAGGCATTAAAGAGCGGCCTGCTCAATCCCAAGGTGCTGGGCGTAAACATCAAGACCCTGCAGTACCAGGTACCGGGCGGCATGCTGTCCAACCTGGTGAACCAGCTGAAGGAAGCCGGTCAGGAAGACAAGTACCGTCAGGTGCTTGAGGAGATCCCGAGAGTTCGTAAGGACTTCGGCGAGCCGCCCCTTGTTACCCCGTCCTCCCAGATCGTGGGCACCCAGGCTGTGCTGAACGTAATCATGGGCGAGCGCTACAAGATGGTTCCCAAGGAGTCCAAGAAGATCATGCTGGGCGAGTTCGGCCAGACCGTAAAGCCCTTCAATCCGGAGGTACAGAAGAAGATCATCGGCGACGAGACGCCCATCACCTGCCGTCCGGCCGATCTCATCGAGCCCCAGCTGCCCCAGTTCGAGAAGGACTGCGCACAGTGGAAGCAGCAGGATGAGGACGTACTCAGCTATGCCCTGTTCCCCCAGGTTGCGAAGGACTTCTTTATCTACAGAGAGGCGCAGCAGACTAAGGTGGATCAGACTGTGGCGGATAAGAATAGTAAGGCTTATCCGGTGTGATGTGAAAACAATCGCTTGCTGGCTATGCCAGCGGCCCATTGTATTCAAATAAAAAGACCGGCTCCGGGACAGATGTCCTGGGGCCGGTTTTTTAGGTATAAGAAGATTGCCAGGGGCTCGTATACTTTCATCAATTCCCGCTCCCATACGCCATCGCAGCCCCGGCATCCAGCATCCCGCCGCTGAACACCTTTCCAGCCAGACTGTCCATCTTGCGGGCGCTGTTTAACAGAGCATTTTTGACGCCGATGAGATCCAGATCCGGGCGGGAGGAGTAGACCATGGCCGCCACGCCAGTGACCATGGGGGCCGCCATGGAGGTGCCGCTCATGTGGGCGTAGCCGTGGTCGGAGGCGGTGCTTAAAATGTACACGCCGGGAGCGGCTATATCCACATTTTTGGGGCCGTAATTGGAGCTTTCGTCCAGGTTGCCGTCAAACATCAGGTTGGCAACGGTGAGCACGTTGTCGTAGGGCAGGCTGGCCGGGTAGACCGGAGTGGTGTCGATGTTGTAGCCCAGCTCCCGGTCGTCCCCGTTTCCGGCGGCCACCACGAAGAGCATTTTTGAGTCGCGGATTACCTGGGCAATCGCCTCGTCGGAGTGGTTGGAGCCAAAGCTTAAGTTGCAGATGGAGGCGCCGTTCGCTTCCGCGTAGCGGATGGCGTCCAGTACGGCCTGGGTGTTGCCTTTTCCCTCGTCGCTGCCCAGGGCCTTCAGGACCATGATTTTTACATATTGATTGTCCGTGAGGCCGACCATTCCGCCGTCGCCCTTGCCCGCGCTGATGGTGCCCGCGGCGTGTGTTCCATGCGTGTCATCCGCGCCGGTGTAGAGCGTATTGTTTCCGTCATAGAAATTCCAGCCGTGTACGTCGTCCACATAGCCGTTTCCGTCATTATCGATGCCGTCGTCCGGGATTTCGTCCTCATTGGTCCAGATGGCGTTTTTCAGATCCGGATGGGTAATGTCGATCCCGGTGTCGATGATGGCCACGGTGACGGGCCTCTTGTTCTCCTCCTTTTCGTATAAATCCCAGGCCGGGAGAATGTTGATGTCTATGCCTTCCACCGCGTCGGTGTTGATCTTGTCGTAGTTTCCGGGGCCCACGGGGGGCAAGGCCACGGCGTCCACGTCGCCGCCATCGTCCTTGTGCACATACATGTGATCCAGGGAGTCCAGGTTCAGGCGGGATTCGGTGCGCCGGATGCGCCCATTGTTTCTAAGCGCCCACTGTCGGTCCGCCAGGGAGTCGGCCGGGGAGAGGTTGATGACACCGGGGCCCACGGCAAATGGATGGTAGAGGCTGTCGCCGGTGGTGGTAAAAGCCCGGTAGAGGCCGTCCGCGTCGCCGCCTGGCGACGTACGGGAAAGACCGGCGTTTCCGGGGGCAGCGGCAAATGTACGGTATAAGCCGTCGCCGCTGCTTCCGGCAGCGGGCGGTAATTCCGCTGCACCGCCGCTGTATTGTGAGCCGGCGATACAGAGGGCGAGAGCCGCTCCGGCCAGCTTGGTGATCATTTTCATAATGCTGTCTCCTGTCATTCTGGTAATACCAACCTATCATAACATATCCATAAGTAAAAAGGGTGAATGAAATGCGAAAAAAAGTTTAAGAATTGATGTGGAAAAAACTTACGAAATCTTGACAAAATGGGGTAAAATTTCCTATTATGGATAAAACGGGTTGTGGTTCACGAAAACCGGCCATGACCGGAGCGCGCAGCAGAGAGGGGATTTTTAGATGCAGGGAGATTTTATCACCAGAATCAAGTCGGCATACAATCAATTTACCAAGACGGAGCGGAAGGTGGCGGATTTCGTGCTGGACAACCCCAGGAGGGCGCTGTTCATGTCCATCACGGACCTGGCGGAGAGCTGCGGTGTGGGGGATACCAGCGTGTTCCGGTTCTGTAAAACCCTGGAGCTGAACGGATACCAGGAGTTCAAGATGCTGCTGAGTCTGAGCCTCAATGAGGGCGGGGACGAGCTGGACCAGTTTGCCGGGAAAAACGTAACGTTGAACGACTCCTTTGAGCAGGTGGCGCAGAAGGTGTTGAACGCCAATGTGCAGACGCTGAACGAGACGTACTCCCTGCTGGAAGAGGAAAAATTTTCCAAAGCGATGGACCTGCTGAACGCGGCCGAATCCATTTACTTTTTCGGCGTGGGGGGCAGTATGCTGACTGCGATGAAGGCCATGAATAAGTTTCTGCGAATCGAACCCAAGGTGCGCTGCCTGCCGGATACCCATATGCAGGCCATGGCGGCCTCGGTCATGGGGCCGGAGGACGTAGCGGTGCTGTTCTCCTACTCAGGCGCCACCAAGGATACCATTCATGTGGCGGAGCTCGCCAAGCAGGCGGGGGCCACGGTGATCTGCGTGACCCGGTTCGTCAAGTCGCCTCTGACCTCCTTCTCGGACGTAACGTTGCTCAGCGGCGCAAACGAGGGCCCGTTCCAGAGCGGTTCTACCTCGGCGGAGATCAGCCAGATGTTTTTGATCGATCTGATGTACACGGAGTATTACCGGCGCTATTTCAAACGGTGCAGCCGGTATAATGAGAAGTCCACGGCTTCGGTGGTGGAAAAGCTGGTGTGAGGGACCGAGCCCACCAGGCGCGCCGCCCGTGCCCTCATGAATATGCTTAAAATAAATCACCCGCGACGGTTTGCTTCCGTTGCGGGTGATTTTAATGAGTGGAATGGGGGAGCTGGCGATTGCGGAAGTAACCGGCTGCCGGACGCCTCCCCATCACACGAAAATTTCTTAGGCTTCAAGTTTCCAGATATCCCGATTGTATTCCCCGATGGTGCGGTCGGAGGAGAAATAGCCGGCCTGGCTGATGTTGACCAGCATTTTCCTGGCCCAGCCGGTGCGGTTCTCATAGTCCGCCAGGGCCTGCTCTTTCGTGCGGCAGTAATCCTCAAAATCCGGGAAGGTCATGAACCAGTCCTTGGTGAGCAGTTCGTTGTACAGGCGCTCCAGGTTCTCCAGGTCGCCAACCTCCTGCATTTCCTCGCCCACAATGAAATCCACGGCATTTTTCAGGTTCCCGTCCTTCTCATAGTAGTCTCTGGCGCAGTAATCGCCGTCCTTGTAGCGCTGGATCACGGTCTCGCTGGAATCCCCGAAGACGTAAATATTCTCGTCGCCGACCAGTTCGTGGATCTCCACGTTGGCCCCGTCGTCGGTGCCCAGGGTGACGGCTCCGTTCAGCATGAATTTCATGTTGCCGGTGCCACTGGCTTCCTTGGAGGCCAGGGAGATCTGCTCGGAAATGTCGCAGGCCGGGATCAGCTTTTCCGCCAGCGTCACGTTGTAGTTGCTCACCATCACCACCTTTAAGTAGGGACTCACTTCCGGATCGCGGTCGATGATTTGCTGCAGGCAGAGGATCAGGTGGATAATATCCTTGGCAATGGTGTAGGCAGGTGCTGCCTTGGCCCCGAAAATGGCCGTAATACTGGTGGTGGGACGGTGTCCCGCCTTGATCTCCTGGTATTTGCGGATCAGGTACAAGGCGTTAAGCTGCTGGCGCTTGTACTCGTGGAGCCGCTTGACCTGGATGTCGAAAATGGAGTTGGTGTCGATTTCAATCCCCTGGGTTTCCTTCAGGTAAACGGCCAGGTCCTGCTTGCAGGCCTCCTTGACGGCCAAAAGACCGTGAAGAACCTTGATGTTTTTCAAAAACCGGTTGTCGTTCAGCGCTTTCAGGCAGTCCGCATTTTCCTTGAACCCGTCTCCGATCAGATTTTCAATGTAAGCGGTCAGGCGGGGATTGCTGTGGAGCAGCCAGCGGCGGAAGGTAATTCCGTTGGTCTTGTTATTAAATTTCTGCGGGTACAGCTTGTAAAAATGGCTCAGTTCGGTTTCTTTTAAAATCTCCGTGTGCAGCGCGGCCACGCCGTTGACGCTGAAGCCATAGTGAATGTCGATGTGGGCCATGTGGACCCGGTCGTCGTTTCCGATAATGTACACGGAAGGATCCTCGCAGCGGCGGCGCACCTTGTCGTCCAGTATTTCCATAATGGGAATCAGCTGGGGTACGGCCTCCTTGAAGAAATCCATGGGCCAGGTCTCCAGGGCCTCGGCCAGGATGGTGTGGTTGGTGTAGGCGCAGGTGCGGCGGACCACGTCGATGGCATCGTCCATTTCCAGGCCGTGCTCACAGGTGAGGAGACGGATCAGCTCCGGGATCACCATGGTGGGATGGGTGTCGTTGATCTGGATGACCGCATAGTCGGGCAGGTCGTAGTAGTTGCAGCCCTTGGCAGCCGCTTCCTCCAGGATCAGGCGGGCTGCGTTGGCCACCATGAAATACTGCTGATAGATGCGCAGCACCCTTCCGGCGCGGTCGCTGTCGTCCGGATAGAGGAAGAGGGTCAGATTCTTTTGGATGTCCGTTTTGTCAAAGGAAATGCCGTCCTCCACCACGGTTTCGTCCACCGTTTCCACGTCAAAGAGGTGGAGCTTGTTGGTGCGGTTGTTGTAGCCGGTCACCGCGATATCGTACATGCGGGAGGTCAGCGTAAAACCCTTGTAGGAAATGGTGTAGGTCTTGTCGGTTTTGGTGAGCCAGGACGGCGTTTCCAGCCAGGGATTGGGCTCCTCCTCCTGTTTGTTGTCCGCAAAGAGCTGTTTGAATAGGCCGAAATGATAGTTCAGCCCCACGCCGTCCCCGTTTAGGCCCAGAGTAGCGATGGAGTCCAGGAAGCAGGCGGCCAGGCGGCCCAGTCCTCCGTTGCCGAGAGATGGCTCGGGCTCCATTTCCTCCACCGCGCTTAAGTTGTGGCCGGAGCCAGCCAGAATCTCACGGACCTGGTCGTAGATCCCTAAGTTGATCAGATTGTTGGAGAGCAGCTTTCCGATGAGAAATTCAGCGGAAATATAGTACAGTTTTTTCTTGCCTGCCGGGGACCGGCGCTCCCCCGCCAGGTCCTGAACCAGGGAGAGAAGTCCGGCGTAAATTTCGTGGCAGGAGCACTGGGCCAGCGGTTTTTTGCAGGCGGCGGTGAGTTTCTGTTCCAGTTTTGTTTTGTCGTTCAAATGGTTGATCATAGTCATCATTCCTTTTTTGAGGCGGCCGCCAAGGGCGGGGAGACAGGCGGGAAGGTGTGCGGCCTGCAGGTCCGGGCGGCGGCGTTTTTGGTTTGGGTGATACGTTTCCTTAAGTATAATACGTTTTATCCGGTAAATCTTGCAGCATGGTGGGATAATATTGTACAATACAATCATAGAGGAGGCGGATATGACCGGTACAGAGTATTATCATGAGATCAAAAAGCACGCGGGCAGGGATTTTCCCTTCAATATTTATCCCTGCACGATCCCGTTGGATTTCCGGCAGGTGCCGGTGCACTGGCATGAGGAAATGGAGCTGATTGCAGTTAAGAAGGGCCGGGGCACGGTGACCGCGGATCTGATCCCTTATGAGGTGAAGGCCGGGGAGACGGTGGTGGTCTTTCCGGGCCAGCTGCATGGAATCGGTCAGCTGGGCGGGGAGGCTATGGAGTATGAAAATATCATTTTCCAGCCCACCATGCTGATGGCTTCGGCGGACGAGGCGTGCACCTCCCGGTTTTTGCTCCCGCTAGTGATGGAGGGCGGACAGGCGCCCGTGCACATAACGCAGGAGAGTCCGGGATACCGGGAGTTTATGCGCTGCATTGAGGTGATGGACCGTATGTGCGGGGAACGGCCTTACGGTTACCAGCTGGCGGTGAAGGGGGCGCTGTTCGGTTTTCTGTTCCAGGTGTTTACCCACTACCGGGAGGCGGTGCCTGAGGGGAGCAGAAAATACCGGGAGAAAATCAAAACGCTGCTGCGGCACATCGAGGACCACTACGGAGAACGGTTGACCGTGGAGGAGGCTGCGGGGATGTGTTTTTACAGTAAATCCCATTTTATGAAGTTCTTCCGGCAGCATATGGGATGTTCCTTTGTGGATTATCTGAATGATTACCGCCTGGCCATGGCAGCGGGATTTCTCGCTTCCACCGGGGACACGGTAACGGAGATCGCCCAGCGCTGCGGTTTTGATAATATTTCGTATTTTAACCGCATGTTCAAGCGCAAATACGGCCAGGCTCCGGCCGCTTACCGAAAGACGGTTGTTTTCAGGGGATAAATATGGTAAAATAGGGCGGTATTTCAAGCGGGACACAGGCCCGCAGGTGCACCCGGCGAAGAGCCGGAGGAATGAGGAGATTAAAAATGCGGGAATGCGGAATGTTGCTGCCAATCGCCAGTCTGCCGTCGCGGTATGGGATCGGGGCATTTTCAAAAGAAGCATATGAGTTTGTGGATACATTAAAAGCTGCGGGGCAGTCCTGCTGGCAGATTCTGCCGCTGGGGCCTACAGGGTACGGGGATTCGCCCTACCAGCCGTTTTCAGCCTTTGCAGGGAATCCCTATTTCATCGATCTGGACCGGTTGGTGGAGGAAGGACTGCTGACGTTGGAGGAATGCGAAGCCGTGGATTTCGGGGAGGACCCGCGCAAGGTCTGGTACGATAAGATCTACGAGGGGCGTTTCCCGCTGCTGCGCAAGGCTTATGAGCGGTTTAAGGGGACGCTGGCGGGTGGAGAAAACGCGGGCACAGATGCCGCGGCGGAAGAGCGTGGGGCTGCGGGGAACGCCACTGCGGTGGAGATGGTTCATGAGATGGCGGCCCGCCTTCTGGGAGAGGAGACCCGGGAATACTGCTTTTACATGGCGGTGAAGAACCATTTTGGGGAGCAGAGCTGGAATCTGTGGGACGAGGATATCCGCATGCGCCGGCCGGAGGCGGTGGCCAAGTGGCGCCAGGCGTTGACGGACGACATCGGATTCTATGAGTTTCAGCAGATCAAGTTTGAGGAGCAGTGGGAACGTTTAAAGGGATACGCCAATTCCCAGGGAATCCGGCTGGTGGGAGATATCCCCATTTACGTGGCCTTTGACGGGGCGGACAGCTGGGCGCACCCGGAGCTGTTCCAGTTTGACGAGAAAAATGAACCGGTAGCGGTGGCCGGCTGCCCGCCGGATGCATTTGCCGCCACGGGACAGCTATGGGGGAATCCCCTTTACAACTGGGAGTACCATCGTGAGACCGGGTATGACTGGTGGATGAAGCGGATGGTGTACAGCTTTAAGCTCTACGACCAGGTTCGGGTGGATCATTTCCGGGGATTTGACGCCTATTATTCGATCCCGTACGGAGATCCCACCGCGGAGTTCGGCCACTGGGAGCCCGGCCCGGGCATCGAGATTTTCCGGCGGATGCAGGAGGTATTTGGTAAGAAGCTGCCCATTATCGCGGAGGATCTGGGTTTCCTGACGCCGTCGGTGCGCAAGCTTTTGACGGACACCGGTTTTCCGGGGATGAAGGTGCTGGAATTTGCTTTCAATTCCAAGGAGGAGAGCGATTATCTGCCCTACAATTACAATAGCAACTGTGTGGTTTACACGGGGACCCATGACAACGACACGCTGGTGGGCTGGTATAAGCACATGGAGATTGAGGATAAGGAGTTCTCCATGGCCTATCTGGGCAGCGAGGATACGCCGCTGGCGAAGATTCATTGGGATTTCATCCGCCTGGCGCTGTCCAGCGTCGCACGGCTGGCGGTGATTCCGGTTCAGGACTATCTGGGACTGGGCTCCGAGGCGCGGGTCAACGAGCCGTCCACACTTGGGAAAAACTGGAGATGGCGTATGCTGCACGACGAGCTGGACGGGCATACCATCCGGAAATGCCGTCGGCTGGCAAAGATTTATGGGAGGCTGCGGGAGGAAGCGGAGAAGGAAAACGCAGATCAGGAATAGCGTGAGGACGGGAATCGAATAAAAGCAGGATTAGAGTAAGAGCGCGGCAGAATGTGGCGCAAAAAACAGCACCTGGGAGAGCCGGCCGGATTGGCGGCGGGGTCCAGGTGCTTTTTGTATCGTCTGCTGAGCTATTTACCGGTTGGGAATTTGTTTACAGGGGCCTACTCCGTCTCATACGGCCAGTCCACAATCCCTCCGAAGTCATACACGTTCTGGTATCCCATTTGAATCAGTTTGTCGGAGGCCGCTTTGCTTCGGATACCGGTGCGGCAGTGTACCAGGAGGACGGCGTCCAGATCGGGCAGGGAGGCGGGGGGCTCGGAGTTTATGTCCTCATTGGGAACGTTGACGGCGTCGGGAATGTGCTGGGCGGCGTATTCGTCCGGGCGGCGGACATCCACGATGGTAACGCCGCCGTTGTCGATCATGGTTTTGGCCTCCTCAGCTGTGATCTTGTGGTAGACTCCCTGGGGATCTGCGGTTGCGGTTTGTGATTGGCCGGTGGTGCTGCCGGCTGTGCCGGAGGCCGGTGAACTGCCGGATTCCGGGCTGTCCGATGTTTTATTGTTTGATTTTGCAGTGGGCGCAGCCGGGGGTTGGGAAGCCGAGGACGGAGCGGCAGAGGCGGCGCCTGACCGGGCGCAGCCGGTGAGAGCAAATACGGCGATCAGACCTGCGTATAATAAATTCTTCATTTTCATGGTGGGTTCTCCTTTTCATGTTTGGATTGGATGGCGATTTCCGGTGTGTTTCCGGAATTTATGGATTGGTTGGTGTCGTGGACAGCGGCCCAGACTGTGTTTGAGCCGGAGTGACAGTCGGGAGGGCGCTTTGCAAGTCGTTGGGGAGCTCGTCCGGGGCCCCAACCGTCGGCTCCCCTTGAGCCGAATCCGGCGCCTCACCCTGAGCTCCACCCTGGGCTTCTACCTGTGTTCCATTCTGGGTTTCTACCTGTGTCTCTGCCTGAGGCGCAACGGGAGTCTCGGCGGGAGACTCAGCCGGTGCCGCCGGAGCTGTTGGCGCCGCTGTTTCGTCGGGAACCGTGGTATTCTGTTGGATCACACCGGCTTTAGGCCGGTAGTTGCTGTTGTGCAGAGGCGTTTCCTGGATCACCTCGCCGTTTTTGGTTACGACCCGGAAGCTTTTCCAGCTGGCACCCGGTTTGGGGGCTTCTACCTGCTGCTGGGTGCCGTAGGGGAGGTTGGGATTTTCCTCAAGCACCTGATCCGGGGCGGGCGTTTCGCCCACCTGCTCGGAGCGGATGGAGACCTTGACCCCGTCCTCCAGGACCGGAAGGCCCACGATGGATAGTTTCAGCAGGTTGTCCTGAAAATTGGCGCGCAGGGCGATGGAGGTCGTGTTGGTATTCACAAATTTCAGGTCGGGACCGGCGTAGCCGTCGAAGCTGACCATGGCATCCTGCCCGGGCTCCACATAGCTGGGGGCGAAGCTGTGTGAGTTGCGCTCCGTGGTCATGAAGCCGGAGGTGATGATGGCGTGGTACAGGGTGGTGGAGACCTGGCAGACGCCGCCGCCCGGCTCCTCAATCAGCACGCCGTTTTTGTAGGCTCCGGCCGGCTGATAGCCCTTCTCGCTGGTGCGGTTTCCGGTGGCCAGGTTGAAGGAAAATTCCTCTCCGGCCTTCAGAATCCGTCCGTCAATGGCATCCACGGCCAGCTGGATGTTCTGGTTACGGTTTTTGTTGTTGGTCGTCTTGGTGGTGAAGGTGCCGATCACCTGATATTGTTCCTTGGCCTGAGCCTGGGTGCGCTCCGGCGGGATAATGGTCAGGGACGGGGAAATGGAGGCGGCGTAGGAACCGGAATTCACAGCAGCTAACACATCGGCAGCCAGCTGGTCCCGGTCCAGCCTAAGCCCGCTGACTTCCTTGGAATACTGGTACTTGCCGGTTTCGCGGTCGTAGGATACCAGCTGGGAATTCTCCGGCGAGCGGTCGAAACGGCCGGCAAATTCGTCCGCCGCTTCCAGGATTCTCTCCTCCACGGCTTCCAGGTCAAAGGTGTAATTCTCGGACGAGGACTGACCGGCGGCGTATATTTCATCCAATATCCGCCCGATCTCCGGTTCCAGCGGGTTCGGGAAGGGCAGACGGTCGTTCTCCCAGACCACGGACACGTCCCAGGAAAATGCCTCGGTCAGCTTCTTCTCAGCCGCGCTGCGATCCAGGCCGGTGAGATCCACGCCCTGGACCGTGACGGCGGGGGCGGCCGGAAGGGAGGAAGCTTCCATCGGGGCGTCCGGAGCGTAGGCGGCTGAGGCGGAGGGCTGTTTGGTTTCCCTTCTGTCTTTTCCGAAAACGGTCCACGCCGCGAAGGTCAGGACAGGCACGAGTACGGCCAGGGAGAGTACGAAGCCTCGTGAGAGAACGGCGGTTTGCAGCCGGTTCATATGGCTGCGCTTTCTGCGGGATCTGAAGCGGTTGCTGCGAATTCTGGTCATCTATGCGGGTTCCTTTCTAAAAACTAAAACGGACATCTGTAATTGTAAATTATACAGTTCATACTGTAACAATACCAGATACAGTTAATTCTGTCAAGTATTTTCTTTTATAACATAAGTTTATCCTTATCCGGTGAGGGAAAACATGGAAACAACCTGTTTTTCCGCATTTTCACAGAATTTCCACAGACTGTTCTTGTATTTTTCGCATACAGCCTGTTAAAATGGCGTTACTGAAAACGGAAGGGGTGATTTGATGAAGAAGGGGGATGTTGATACTGGCCGGGCCGGGAGCCGGGGAGCGTCTGCCGGCGATTGATTACTATGAGGTGTATGTGCTGCATTAGCAGGAAAAATACGGCGGATGACCGGTTGAAGGTGACCGGTCATCCGCCGTTTATGGAGCATGGCTCCGGGATGCCCAGCCACAGAATCAGCAGCCAGATCAGGCAGATTGGGATTGCATAATACCATTTTTCCGGCTTCCCATTCTCCCACAAGTGCTCCGACCGCGCGCGGTTTCGCTCCCAGACCTCCCCGGGAATCAATTTCACGGTCAATGCGACCAGCGCAGGCAATAGGATCAGATCGTCCAGGTACCCGAGAACCGGAATAAAATCGGGTATCAGATCGATGGGGGACAGGGCGTAGCATACGGTAATACCGGCCAGTACCTTTGCTGAAATGGGCGTGTCCTTATCCTTCAGGGCCAGAAAAACGGCGGGAATATCGCGCTTTAAGCTTTGGGCGCGTTCTTTTAGGGTCATGGGGATTACCTCACATGCAGTTTTATTTTGATCCGATCCAATAACATCCGGCTGCAATGATTCCCGACATGAACTCCAGTGTTTTCACCAGCCCGTCATAAGCCGGCATCCGGGTAACGAGGCCTGCGCCCAAATAAACAGCTACGAATATTACTGCGGAGATAACCGCTCTCTTAAGTGTCTGATTCATCATCCGTTCCCTCCATAATATAAGTATTCTTCCTTCGGATCGGGCCTGCGGGTGCAGCCCCGTCCGTCTGCATCTGTCCCCTAAGTTTAGTATCGGGAACAAAAAATGTCAATGCCCGGAAACGCGGGAAAAATTTTTTACCACAACGGCTGTTTTTGTGGTAACATAGGAGAATAGATAAATACTGTATACAATGAACAAAATATGCACATAAACAAACCGTACGGTTGTCGGGAGCTACTGTTTACAGGTAATATCCCGTGAGGCGTATTTTGTGAGTGGAGCGCAACGGAAGTCACAGAAAACCCGAGGATAGCGGTGGGAAGCGGCCGCGTTTTGTCCTGCCTGGTGGCGGTTGAAAAAATGCCGCCGGTTTGGTATACTGGAGCGGAGGATGAAAGATCCCACAGACATGAGGAGACCCCGGCGATTTCTCGACCGGGGCAATTATGAAAAATCTATGTGCAATTTCACTATTAAACATATTTTTTGTATTTCGTTTCTATACAAATAGTATAAAAAATAAATGTGAACGAAATGTGAACCCTATGTAAACAGATTATGAAAAGTAAAATTTAGAGAAATAGAAGGAGAGAAGGATGGGACAGGAATTGAAACGAAAGACGACGGTCATCGGTCATCGGAATCCGGATACGGATTCGATTTGCTCGGCCATCTGTTATGCCAATTTGAAGCGGCTTGTGACCGGCGACGAGTACATTCCGGGCCGGGCCGGGCATGTGAACGGAGAAACCCAGTTTGTGCTGGATTACTTTGGCGTGGAGCAGCCCAAGCTGGTGGAGGACGTGAGAACCCAGGTAAAGGACATCGAGATCCGCAAGACCAAAGGCGTGGCGGGAAGCATTTCCCTGAAGATGGCCTGGAAGATCATGCAGGAGAACAATGTGGTGACCATCCCTTCCGTTCGGGAGGACGGGGTGCTCGAGGGCCTGATCACGGTGGGCGACATCACCAAAACGTACATGAACATCTATGACAGCAGCATTTTGTCCAAGGCCAACACCCAGTATTCCAATATCATCGAAACGCTGGAGGCGGATCTGATCGTGGGAGATGAGAACGCGTATTTTGACCGGGGGAAGGTGCTGGTGGCTGCGGCAAACCCGGATTTGATGGAGTTTTACATTGAACCTCACGATCTTGTGATTCTTGGAAACCGCTATGAGTCCCAGCTGTGCGCCATCGAGATGGGCGCGGACTGCATTATCGTGTGCGAGGGCGCGGGCGTTTCCAGAACCATCAAGAAGATCGCTCAGGACCGCGGCACAACGGTGATCGCCACCACCTACGACACGTACACGGTGGCCCGTCTGATCAACCAGAGTATGCCCATCAGTTATTTCATGACCAGGGAACACCTGATCACATTTGACAGCGACGATTACATTGACGAGATCAAAGAGGTGATGGCCAGCAAGCGGCACCGGGATTTCCCGATTCTGGACAAAAACGGCTGTTACCTGGGCATGATTTCCCGCCGGAACCTGCTGGGCGCCAAGGGCAAGCAGGTGATTCTGGTGGATCACAATGAGAAGAACCAGGCTGTGGCCGGGGTGGAAGGCGCGGAGATTCTGGAGATCATCGACCACCACCGCCTGGGCACGGTTCAGACCATGGCGCCGGTATTTTTCCGCAATCAGCCGCTGGGCTGTACGGCCACCATTATTTATCAGATGTACCGGGAAGCGGGCGTGGAGATCGAGCAGAAGATTGCCGGCCTGCTGTGCAGCGCCATCATTTCCGATACGCTGCTGTTCCGTTCTCCCACCTGCACCTCCGTGGACGAACGGGCGGCCAGGGAGCTGGCGGAGATCGCCGGGCTGGACATTGAGAAGTACGCGGTGCAGATGTTCTCCGCGGGCAGCAACTTAAAGGACAAGGGCGACGAGGAGATCTTTTACCAGGATTTCAAGCGCTTTACTTCCGGTAAGGTGACCTTTGCGGTGGGCCAGATCACGTCCCTGGACGAGAACGAGTTAAAGGCGTTAAAGCCGCGGATGCTGGCGTACATGCAGCGGTCCCATGAGACGGATAACCTGAATATGATCTTTTTCATGCTGACCAATATCCTGACGGAGTCCACAGAGCTTCTGTGCGTAGGCCAGGGCGCGGTGCAGCTGGCGGCCAAGGCGTTCCACCTGGACCAGGACGAGGAGACGGAGAAATCGGAGCCGGTGGTCAGCCTGCCGGGCGTGGTGTCCCGCAAGAAGCAGCTGATTCCGGAGCTTATGCTGGCGGAGCAGATGTAGGGGAGAATGTGGGCGTTGTCCGGGTATAATAGGAATATTGAGTAGTAAAGTTTACAGGCGCAGAACGGATTCGAATCATGGTTCTGCGCCTGTTTTTATGTACTCGCAGATTCAATGTTGAAAAAAGAATAAAAGCATGTATAATTAAACTTATTAGATTATATTTGGAATTAAATTTTCGTATGTGATTATAATATATTGTGAAAAGAGGTGTATTTGTGCTTATTCAATATGCGGTCAGCAACTACAAATCAATAAAAGATGAAATTATCATTAATTTTGCCAGGATTGATGGTGAGAGCGACGATAACTGGACGATACCCGTGGAGGAGCCCAGATGCAGATTATATAATGTAATTGGTCTGATGGGCCCAAATGCGAGCGGAAAATCCAACATTATTGATTCGTTCTATTTTGCAATCCGGTTTATTAAAAATACCATTAGCCGGAAGGAGAAGTCTAAAATTAAGGTAGAGCCGTTTCTACTTGACGACCAAACGCAGAAGCAGCCCTCCAGCTTTGAATTTATATATATTTATCAGGGAATTAAGTATGTCTATGGTTTTTCCGTCAATTCCGTTCGTGTAGAGGAAGAATATTTATTGGCCTATTATTCTGCGAAACCCACGACTGTTTTTGAACGTCAAAATGGCACGGAATACCGTTTTAGAGGGAACGATGTTTCCAGGCAGAGAGAGCTGTCGGGGAAAACCAATGCGAATCGTTTGTATTTGCCTGTAGCGGCAGAGTGGGGATATGATAAGCTGTCAGGCGCATATGCCTGGTTTGAAAATGTTTTTGATCAGTATGAAAATGTGAGAATCAGCGATGTTTTAGAAAACATAGTTGTAGATGAAAAAAAGAAGTCGATTTTACTTGAATCGCTTCAGAAAGCGGATTTTAATATAACAGATATTTATGTAAAAAAAAGGAAACTGGAGAAGCAGCAAATCGATGTCATCCGGGAGATGATTGCAAAGATTGTTCCGGAAGTGGAAGTTGACAATATACCGGAATCCAACCCTGAGATTTATGTCACCCATAGAAATAAAGGAGAAAACGAATACAGTATTAATTTGAACGATGATTCTTCCGGCACAAAGAGCATCGTATATGACATTGCGGAATTACTGTATTTAAGTCAGGGCGGGATTATTTTGGAAGATGAGCTGGGGCGGAATTACCATACAAGGCTGACCGAGTATTATTTAAAACTTATTGGGAGATTGGCACCGGATCACCACCGTGTACAAATGCTGTTTGCTTCCCACGACACGAAGATTTTAAATTTGTTAAATCGGGATCAAATCTATCTGGTCGATAAAGACGAAGAGGGCGCCACATTCCTGAAGCTGTTAGATGATTATATTATAAGAGAAAAGGATAATATCGAATTGGGGTATTTAAAAGGGAGATATGGCGCGATTCCTTATATGAGGGAGTAGCTGGATGAGGAAAAGAGAACGCGGAAGAGAAATAAAAGGAAAAAAGACAAAAGAAAAGCCGAGAGCTAAAATTTATATTTTTGCGGAAGGCGATACGGAAGAGATTTATCTGAAGCATTTTGAGGTAAAAGAATATAACGCGGAGGTAATCGCAAAAGACCCCAAATGTACAGACGCGGTAGGGATCGTAGCCAGAGCCAGGAATTTTATGAAAGAAGAAAAACTGGATTTGGAGCTAGGAGACAGAGTTTACTGTGTCTTTGATTCAGATCCGCTGTCAAATCCCAATATTCAGTTAGCATTTGATATGATCAGAGGAATGGCGGAGGAGGGGATGCGCTGTATTTTTTCGAATCCGTCCTTTGAAGTATGGTTTATTTTACACTTAAAAGAGCGGGTGCCCTATGGACTGACAGCGATACAGTTGAAAGAACATCTGAGAAGAGCGCTGAAACCTGTATTTCCTAATTATAGCGAAACGACAGATATATTTGACTGGCTTAGAGATAAGCAGAGCCTGGCTTATGAGCGTGCAATACGTCTACATAATTCTCAACAGGAAGTATATAAAAGAGTTTTATCGCATGAATGTAATCCATATACAAACATGTTTCGGTTTATTGAATATATGGAGAGCATTAAAAAGACAGCATCTCGCGGATGAATGAAATGGCCGGACCATTATTCGCGCTGGAATAGGAGTATACATTCTGCGTATTTTCTGATATTATACAAGTATTTGAACGAGGAAGGAATCACAAATGAACGACAAACAAAACAACAGTAAGCCCGAGGCCCCCACCCCCGGAAAGATTTCATGGAAGCCCGGCAATATGCTCTATCCCCTTCCGGTGGTGATGGTCAGCTGCGGGCGGGAGGGCGAGACGCCCAATATTATTACCGTGGCCTGGGCGGGCACGGTGTGTTCGGATCCGGCCATGGTCTCCATTTCCGTGCGCAAGGAGCGGTTTTCCCACAAGATCATCAAGGATACGGGGGAGTTTGTGATCAACCTGGTGAACAAGCCCCTGGTGCGGGTCACAGACTATTGCGGCGTGAAGTCCGGCCGCGACGTGGATAAATTTAAGGAAATGAAGCTGACGCCGCTGCCGTCCCAGCACGTGAAGGCCCCGGGGATCGGGGAAAGCCCGGTGAATCTGGAATGCCGGGTGGTGGACGTGAAGGAGCTGGGAAGCCACGATATGTTCATTGCCAAGGTGATGGGAGTGACGGTGGACGAACGTTACATGAACGACAAGGGAAAATTCAATCTGAACGCCTCGGGTCTGGTGACCTACTCCCACGGCGAATATTTTGAGCTGGGGAAACGCCTTGGCAGCTTCGGTTATTCCGTGAAGCGGCCGGTGAAAAAGCGCGGACCCGGCAGCCGGGGAGCAAAAACCGCAGGCGCTTCCGGCGGCGCAGGGAAAAAGAGCAGGAGGACAAAAGGATGAAATCGAATATTACCATGATCGGTATGCCCTCGTCGGGCAAGAGCACCATCGGCGTGCTGCTGGCCAAGCGGCTGGGATATTCCTTTGTGGATGTGGACATTGTGATTCAGGAGAAGGAAGGTCGCCTTTTGAAGGAGATTATCTCCACCGAGGGGATGGACGGCTTTCTGGCGGTGGAGAACCGCGTGAACGCCGGGCTGGACGTGAAAAAGTCGGTGATCGCCCCCGGCGGAAGCGTGATCTACGGCGCAGAGGCCATGGAGCACCTGAAAGAGATCAGCGAGGTGGTTTACCTCAAGATGAGTTATGAGGAGATGGAAAAACGCATCGGGAACGTGGTGGACCGCGGCGTGGCGTTAAAGGACGGTATGACACTGCGCGACCTGTACAATGAGCGGGTGCCGTATTATGAGAAATACGCGGATATCGTGATCGACGAGGAGGGCATGACGCCGGGCGATACGGTGGACGCGCTGCGGGATATCCTGGAGGAGAAGATCCGCCTGGAGCAATAAACGGATGGCCGGAGAGACGGCGCGGAACACTGGAAAATGGTTCCGGCGGCGGATTTGCGGCTGTACTTCATACATAGACAGAAAGACGCCCGCGGGGCAGGCATTGCATGAACATGCACTGCGCCCGTGGGCGTCTTTTCGTTTGAATGCAATGGTCCGTTTGCGGCCGATTGTTTGAATGCAATGGTCCGTTTGCGGTCGATTGCTTGAATGCAGTGGACCGGCTGCGCTGCCTATAAGCGGCTGCTGTGTGCCGTAGGCTGCAAAAGCTGCCGGCGGTGAACTATCCCGGAGCCGCTTGACTCAAGTTTACAGCATCTCCATGTAGGCCAGCAGTTCATCCAGAATTCCCAGCCCCACGTACACGGCCAGTCCCAGGATGATCAGGGCTACCAGCAAAAATACCAGTTTGTAGAGCAGATAGGCCCGTGCGAAATCCTTCAACTGCGTATTTTTCTTGCCAAATGCCTTCACCAGCAGGTAAATCCATCCGATGACCGGTATATTCATATACATGAAGGTCAAAAACCATTTGCGGGGCGGAATGCGGTAGTCCGCCGCCTCGTCTTGTGGCTCAGCCTCACGAACCGGCTCATGTCCGGTGTCAGGCTCCGTAGGATTAGCTGCGGAACTCAACTCAAACGTCGAATCTTCTGCGTTCCCGTATTTCGGCAGCGCGTTCTCAGTTCCAGCGAACCCCCTATCCGTGTCCGCCGTTATCACGTTCTCTCCTTCTGCGACTTCCGTGTCCGCCGTCATCGCGTTCTCTCCCCCGGCGACTTCCGCGTCCGCCGTCATCGCGTTCTCTCCCCCCGCGACCTCCTGATCCGCCGTCACCGTTCCCACATCCTTCTGCCCCGCGTTCCCGCCTCCGCCGTTCCCGCGGCGGCGTCCCCGGGAGCAGGTCTTGGGGCTATTGTTTTTCTGTCTGTTTAATCGGTCATCCCTCATCGCTTCCTCTGCCTCCCGGTCCATAAAATTCCATGTTGTTCCACTTGAACTGTTCGTGGCTTAAGGTGGATTGCAGGCGTTTTTGCTGGGCCTGTACCTCCTGCTGGGCCTGGCTCTCCTCGGCGGCCTTTTTCGCGGCTTCCTCGTCCAGCTTCTTCTGCCATTCCTGAGCGGTGGGCAGAGTGGAGATCCGGTTGATGGCCGTATCCAGGCGGTTGGAAAGCTCCTGTTGCTGGGGATCGCCCGCCACAAGGGGCAGCTTGCCGATGGCGTCCTGCACCAGCTGCTGGGCATCGGGTTTCTGGTATTCCAGTTCCTCCACCGCGGCAAGGGCTTGCAGGAATTCATTTTTACGGGTCTGTTTCTCCAGCTCTTCCCGCCGCTTCTCGGCGTCCTTCTCCGCCTGTTCCTGTGCCTTGGCGGCGTCCACCGCCCGCTGCTTTTCGTACATGATGATGGTATCGTTCATCCCGGAGATAATGGTCTCAAACTCATCGTATTTGGTCTCGGTCCGCTCCAGCAGCCTGGCCCGCAGGTCGCCGTCGTCCAGCAAAGGCAGCTTGGTGGTGATATTCTTGTAACGCGTTTTCACATCGTATGTATCTTCCACGGTCTGAATGGTCTTGGCCTCAAATTCATTTACCATGGTATTCAGCTCGTCGGTCAGCTTCTGCTGTTCCTTGTCGTGGAGACTCTGCTGAGCCCGCAGCTGGGCCGTGGTGCTGAAATAATCCTCCACGCCGGTCTTTTCATCCGCCCGCAGCTCCACGGTCTCCGGCTGCTCCCAATCCAGGGGCGGTAGGTCCGTGTGGATTTTATCCATAATATTTTTCCAGATTTTTCCGGCGTAGGTGCTGCCGTACACACCGGGCATATCCCGGGGGATTTCGTAGCCCACCCACACCGCGGTGGTGTAATAACGGGTGTAGCCGCAGAACCAGGTGTCGCGGCTTGCGTTGGTGGTGCCGGTTTTTCCGGCGGCCGGCATGTCATTTGCCAGGGAAAGGCCGCGGCCGGTGCCGTAGGGGGAGGTCATGGTCCCCTTCAGAATATCCGTCAGCATGAACACCGAATCCTCACGGTAGACCTGTTTGGTGGCCGGGGTCATGTCCTTTGTCAGATTTCCGTCGTGTTCGTGTTCGATGCGCTCGATACAGGTGCGGTCATTGTAGACGCCGTTGTTGGCCAGCGTGCTGTAGCCCTTGGCCATGTCCACCACGCGGACCCCGTAGGTGAAGCCGCCGATGCTTAAGGAGGGCACGTCGTTGTCCACATAGGAGAGCTTTTGAAACTCCATTTCTCCCAAATAATTCAGGCCGTAATTGATCCCAATGTCGTCCAGAATCTGCCAGGCCACGGTGTTCAGACTGCGGTTTAACGCCTCGCGGACCGTCACCGGTCCGTAGTAGCTGCCGCCGCTGTTGGAGGGACCGTCCTCCCATTTGTGGTCGTCCACAATCCGGGTGGGATAGTATTCGCCGGTGTCAAAGGCCGGGCCGTAGTCGATTAAGGGCTTGATGGTGCTTCCCGGCTGACGGGCGCTCAAATAGGCCCGGTTGAACTGGTCCTCGCTGCCACGTCCGCCCACAATGGCCACTACATAGTTGGTGCGGTTGTCCACGACCACGCCCGCGCCCTGGAGGGCGTATTTGCCGTTGTCCTGCAATTCCGTGTAGGAGGCAAGGCCGTCGTCCACGGACGCCTGAAGCTCCGCCTGAAGGCCGCTGTCTAAGGAGGTGTAAATCTTGAAACCTCCGGCCCGGATCAGATCGGACTTTTCACTGTAGGCCGCCTGGTATTTTTCCAGGTAGGCGTTATAATCGGCCTTGTCCGCGTAGGTGTACTGGAATGGAAAATGGTCCAGCTTCATCAGTTCCAGGGCCGCGCAGTGGATGGCGTAGCTGCTCTGGTAATTCTCATCCGTGCCCTCGGTCTGGGACTGCACGATGGTGAAGGGCGCGTTTATAGCAGCCTGATAGTCCTCGTCCGAGAGCTCGCCGATCTCATTCATGCTCTTTAACACGTCGTTGCGCTTTTCCCTGGACGCCTGGGGATGGGCCACCGGGTCGTAGGCGGAGGGGCTGTTGCTGATGCCCGCCAGGGTGGCCGCCTCATAGACGGTCAGATCCGCCGCGTCCTTGCCGAAATAATACCGGCTGGCCGCCTGGACGCCGTAGCACCGGTGGCCGTAGAAGTTGGTGTTGCAGTAGAACTCCATGATGTCCGCCTTGGAGTATTTTTTCTCGATCTCCGGGGCCAGCAGAATCTCCACAATCTTTCGGGTAAAGGTCTGCTCCTGGGTCAGATAGGTGTTTTTGATCACCTGCTGGGTGATGGTGCTGCCGCCCTGGGTCACCTTTCCGCCATGCTTGACCAGGGCCAGTCCGGCCCGGAAGGTGGCGATCCAGTCTACCCCGGTGTGGCTCTTGAAGCGCCGGTCCTCCTGGGCGATGTAGGCGTTTTGCAGGTTCAGGCTGATGTGCCCGATGTCCACGTACTCGTAGTGTCCCGCATTGATCAGGCCGATTTGATTTCCGTCCTTATCGTAGATCACGGTGTCAGAGAGCATGGAAAAATCCTGGCGGCTCATTTGAGCCAGCTTGTCATAAGCCATTTCACGGCACTGGTCCAGCTCCGGTTTTACCTTGACGTACAGAACGGTGGCAGTGATCACGGCGCAGATCAACCCCACGGTGAGCAGGGTCAAAAGCGCGCGCAGAAGCCATCCCAGAATTCCCAGGATGCTGATGAAGAGATGCCACAGTCCCGTTACGGCGCGGACCAGGATACGTTTTAAAATCTCAATCATTTCCGTTTAATCCTCCGCAATTTGGGCATGCTGGAAAAACTTTCCTGCATGCCGGGTTATAGCTATTATAAGACAAGATGTGGGAATTGAATAGTGAAAAATTGCCGGACGGTCCATCAGACCGGCGCAGAGCCTGGCGAAAATCAGGATTTACGGCCTGCTGGTGAGAAAATCCAGCAGATGGGGGTCGATGCCCATGCTCTTTTCCTGCATCGCCGCAAAGGCCTCCAGCAGCCGGCGGATCTCCGCCTCCGAGGATGGGGCCAGATGGTTGTCCAGGGTGACGGTAAGCACGATGAGCACGATCTGGGCGGTTTCCTCCGGGTAATCGCAGCAGATGGAACCCTCTCCGATGCCCTGGCGGATGATATCGGCCAGGATGGGTTTCAGCCGGGAGATCAGGATGCGGATAAATCGCTGGTGAATCAGCGCGCTCTGCTGCATCTCGTTGAAGGTGGCGCTCTGCTCCTGGCGTTTCAACTCCGAGGAGGACTCCAGGCAGGCGTGGAAAATAATCTCCAGTTTCTGGAATGCATTCATGCCCCCGGAGGCTGCCAGAGCGCGGGCCTCCTCGATGGCTCTGGAGTAGGAACGCTCAATTACAGCCTCGATGATATCATTTTTTGAAGAAAAATAGTAGTAAATACTTCCTTTTCCGATGCCCGCCTTTTGGGCAATATCACTGACTGAGATGGCCTGGGCTGAGGAACCGTTCATCAGCTCCTGCATGGCATCCAGGATGATCTCGCGTTTGGTATGATTTTGCATAAAAAATGCTCCCTTTTGTATTCAAAACTAGCCCCAGTATAACAGATATTGCGGGAAAAGACCACACTTGACTGGCGGTCGAAAACGTGATAATGTGATTTGGTACCTATTCGACCAATGGTCGAAAAACGCGGTCGGGGCAGCGGGCGCACCGTTGCGGTGGTAAACAGGGAGGAATTGGATCATGACATATCAGGAATTATTCGAGCAGGTGAAGATGAAATTTAGGAAGGCGGATGTCAGCGGTGTGAAGGAGCATCTGGCGTTCCAGTTCAACATTACCGGCGAGGCCGCCGGTTCATTTTACGCGGAGGTGAGGGACGGGGAGCTCTATGTGGAGCCCTATGAGTATCACGATCGGGATGCCGCGTTTACCTGTTCGGCGGACACGCTTCTCAAACTGGCGGACCGGAAAATGGATCCGGTGGCCGCATTTACCCTGGGCAGGCTTAAGGTGGACGGAGATATCGGAAAAGCGCTGATGTTGCAGAAGTTCCTGTAGGGCGGAGCACAGGCGGGAGAGGAGAATGACCATGGGAATTGGAAGATGGATCGCAGGAGCAGCCGCGGCGGGTACGGCGGCGGAATACGGTATTGCCGGATGTTTTTTCCACCGGACGATGGTGCGGACCAACGCTGTCCGCCAGCGGACCAGGGACGTGTCGGGAACCGACTGGGGCCGGTACATATCTGAAATTCAGGAGCGTAAGGAGTGGGTGAAGCGGCAGCCCCACAAGGATGTGTTCATTGAATCGGAGGATCATCTGTTGCTCCACGCCACTTATTTCCCGGGCAGCTGCTCGGACCGGGCTGTGATCTGTTTTCACAGCTATGCCAGCGAGGGACTTACCGATTTCTCTTCCTTAGCCCGGTTTTATCTGGAAATGGGGTATCGCCTGTTGGTGGTGGACGAGCGGGCTCACGGGCGGAGCGAGGGCATCTACTTCGGGTTCGGCTGCCTGGACCGCCGGGACGCAATGCTCTGGATCCGGGAAATGATCCGGCGTATGGGCCGGGACTGCCGTATGCTGCTCCACGGCATTTCCATGGGCGGGTCCACGGCGCTGATGACCGCCGGCCTGGATTTGCCGCCCCAGGTAAAGGCCGTGATTTCGGACTGTGCATTCACCTCAGCCTGGGAGGTATTTTCTTCCGTGCTGCACAAGCAGTACCACATGCCGGCGTTTCCGGTGATACAGATAACGGACCGGATGACCCGCAAGAGCGCGGGTTATGGTCTGGACGAGTGCAACGCCAGGGAGGAAGTGAAAAAGGCCGGGGTGCCGGTGTTATTCATCCACGGGGAGGCGGACGCCTTTGCGCCCTGTTCCATGGCTTATGAACTGTACGCTGCCTGCCGGTCGCCCAAGGAACTGCTGGTGATCCCGGGAGCCGGGCACGCGGAAGCCTATTACAAGGATACAGAGCGGTATGAGAGCGCGGTGAAGGCGTTTTTACGCCGGGCAAAATTAGGGTGATGAGGATCAGAGCGGCTGGAATAACTCTTTTGCAGGGGGGATTCCGGCCGCTTTTTAAATGGGGGCGCGAATGCATGCCGAAACACTTGGCGAGGTCTTCCACGAGCTTAGGGTTTATGGTATAATGAGGAAACGGTATCCCTTATCGCCAACCTGCGGTTGACGACAAAGTATAATAAGGAAACGGTATCCTTATCGTCAACCTGCGGTTGGCGACAAAGTATAATTATGAAACGACACGTCCTGCTGCCGGGCTGCAACCGGCGGCTGGAGAAAATGGAATGGGCCTGGCGGGCGGCCCGGGCGCAGATTGGCGCCAAACGCCGCAAAACGAAAGAGATAAGGCGGGAGACGGCGATGACAAAAGAAGAACTTGCGAAGGAGATTGTAAACCGGTTGAAAAAGGAGTATCCGGACGTGGGGTGCACTCTGGATTACGACCAGGCCTGGAAGCTGCTTGTCAGCGTGCGCCTGGCGGCCCAGTGCACGGACGCCCGGGTGAATGTGGTGGTCCAGGACCTGTATGCAAAGTACCCGGACGTTAATGCGCTGGCGGACGCGCCGGTGGAGGAGATTGAGCGGATCGTGAAGCCCTGCGGTCTGGGACACAGCAAGGCTAAGGATATAAGCGGCTGCATGAAGATTCTGCGGGACCAGTACGGCGGCAAGGTGCCGGACGATTTTGACGCCCTGTTGAAGCTTCCGGGGGTGGGGCGTAAGAGCGCCAATCTGATCATTGGGGACGTGTTCGGCAAGCCCGCCATTGTGACGGACACCCACTGCATCCGCCTGGTGAACCGCATGGGTCTGGTGGACGGAATCAAGGAGCCCAAGAAGGTGGAGATGGCTCTGTGGAAGCTGATTCCCGGGGAGGAGAGCAATGACTTTTGCCACCGCCTGGTGTTCCATGGCCGGGATGTGTGCACGGCGCGGACAAAACCCCATTGTGAGCGGTGCTGTCTGAAGGATGTATGCGCGAAGGTTGGGGTGGAGCAGGAACTATCAGAAAATTAAGATGCGATCAGAGGTGCTGCCACAGCTCATATCGATGAGTGCGGCAGCATTTTTAATTAATTAAATGCGGTAAACCGAAGAGACGGCCGACGGGGAAGTGCTGGCGGCAAGGGGCCGTTGGCACAGAGGCCGTTGACACCGCCCGCGGGCGTTTATCAGTCACAATGGGGGAAGAGCCCAAATTCCCGGAACAGCTGCTCCTGATATTCCGGGTCGGTGGCGGACCGGATGAGGTCCTCGGTTCTGCCGGCTTCTGCCAGCCGGGCGATCAGGAGATTGACCCGCTCCTGGCCCTGGGCAGAGCCCTCTTCAAAGCTGATCTTTTTCTCGCTTCTGATGTGAAGCTCTTCATTGTATTCGGACAAGATCATTTCCCTCACCTCCTCGCGATGTTTTAACAAAAACCCTTTTAATATATTGTTCCCAATGCATTCTTTTACCGCTTGATCCACCGCATTTCCCAGGGAAAGATTCTGCCGCAGATAGCTGCGGATGGCGTTTATCAGGTAGGCGTACTCGTACAGCTTGTGACATTTCTCCATCAGATCCGAATTGTGGCCGTAATTGATATTGTATACCGTGGCGACGCACTCCAGGCAGGGCGTCCTTTCGGAGGGAAGAAACGCGTCGGAAAGACGCAGCTCCATCTGATCCGGCTGCTTTTTCGTTCCGTTGTAGAATACGATGAACTGCGGCGCAGGGAGCTTTAAGAGCTGCTCAGAGAAAAGATCCATCTCATGTTCCGCCACAAAAGCCTGATAGAGACGGCTTAGGTAGAAGAAACCGCGCAGCGGCATGTTCGGGTTCCAGGAACTCTGGGCCTCATAGAGGTTGAGATACTGGCTAATGAGAAACGAAATGTCGTTTTTCATCCCCATATACAGGACATCGCCGATGGTTGTAACGATCAGGTCGTCCGGATTCCGGTAGTCGGAATGATTGATGGCATTGTAGAGGTCCAATAATTCCTTCTTCCCGCCGAAAATCATCCGAAATAAAGTGTCTTTGAATTTTGCATTGATGCGCACGGACACCATGTGCATTTCTCCTTTCATTGTACTATAAACGTTATGGGGTTGTAAATGATTGTGGAATGGTGATTTCGAAAAAAGAATCAAGAACCACAGGTTCCCGTAATGGGATAAAGATACGGCTGGCCGCGGGCGAACGCCCGGCGGAACCGGTAAAGATAAAGACAGAATAACACATGGGAGGGAAGTTGGCAACCTGAAAAATAAATGGGGGTCCAATGATATAAATATTTTTTGACAAGTGCAAAAACCTCTTGACAAATATAATAATAGTAATTATTATTAATATTAAGAAAGCATGAACGAACCATATCAATGATAAAAGGAGAAGAGAAACGTATGAGCAAACACCTATCACCCGAGGTACGGGTACCCATCGAGAGAGACAATGTATCGATTTTCCGCGACGAGGACAAGTGCATCAAATGCGGTCAGTGCCGCGACATGTGCCGGGATTACATCGGAGTTCTGGGCCATTACAGCTTAGAGGCCACCGGAGACCGGGCGGTCTGTATCAACTGCGGCCAGTGCGCCAATGTCTGTCCGGTGGGCAGCATATCCGAGGTGAAGGAGTACCGCCAGGTAGCGGAGGCGATCTCGGACCCAGACAAGATTGTGATTATGTCAACCTCTCCTTCGGTCCGCGCGGCTCTGGGTGAGGAGTTCGGCATGGGCAGCGCCTTTGTACAGGGGAAAATGGTATCCCTGCTGCGCGCTCTGGGAGCGGATTACGTGCTGGACACCAACTTTGCGGCGGACTTAACGATCCTGGAGGAGGCCAGCGAGCTGATCGAGCGGGTCACCAAGGGGAACAAGCCCCTGCCCCAGTTCACCAGCTGCTGCCCGGCCTGGGTGAAATTTGCGGAAATTTATTATCCGGACATGCTGGACCACATCTCCAGCGCAAAGAGCCCCATCGGCATGCAGGGCCCCACCATCAAGACTTATTTTGCGAAGAAAATGGGCATCGATCCCCGAACGATCGTAAACGTGGCCGTGACGCCCTGTACGGCCAAGAAGTATGAGATTCGCCGCGAGGAGATGAGCGCCGCGGGCAAATATCTGGGCATCGAGGACATGCGTGACATGGACTACGTGATCACAACCAGAGAGCTGGCCCAGTGGGCCCGGGAAGCGGAAGTGGACTTTGAGGCTCTGGAGGATGGGACCTACGACCGACTCATGGGCGAAGGTTCCGGCGCGGGCGTGATTTTCGGCAATACCGGAGGCGTGATGGAGGCCGCGCTGCGCACTGCCTACGAGTATATTACCGGGGAGAAAGCACCCCAGGTGCTCTACCAGCTGGAGCCGGTCCGCGGCCTGGAAGCGGTCAAGGAAGCCAGCCTTCAGGTCGGCGGTCTCACCGTCAACGTGGCGGTCATCTTCGGAACCGCCAATGTTCGTAGCTTCATCCGGCGCATGAAGGAAGGCGGGAAGCAGTACCATTTCGTGGAGGTGATGACCTGTCCCGGCGGCTGCATCGGCGGAGGCGGTCAGCCCAAGGATAAAGAATTTGAGGGCGACGCTCTGCGCGCAAGGCGGATTGAAAGCCTGTACGGCCGCGACCGCTCCATGACAGTCCGCGCCAGCCACGAGAACGAAGAAATCAAAGAACTCTACCACGAGTTTTACGGCCAGCCCCTCAGCGAACTGGCGGAGCAGATGCTCCACACCGGCTACGAGGACAAGAGCCGCGAACTGGGCGACCCGTCCCCGGCCGCTGCAGGGGAAGAGAAGGCCGCTTCCTCCGACCAGGCCGGAAATCAGTCCGGAAATGCGGAGAACGCGGATGAGTCGAACGGTTCTACCGCGATCCCTGCCGCCCGCCGTTTTGTCTGCCAAATCTGCGGATACGTGCACGAGGGTGAAAGCGCCCCGGACCAGTGCCCGGTGTGCAAAGCGGGGCCGGACAAATTCACCGAGCAGAAGGCATCCATGAGCTGGGCCGCCGAGCACATAGTGGGGGCAGCGTCCGGAGCGCCCGAGGACATATTGGCCGACCTGCGCGCCAACTTCTCCGGCGAGTGCTCCGAGGCCGGCATGTACCTGGCTATGAGCCGCGTTGCCTTCCGGGAGGGTTACCCTGAGATCGGCCTTTACTGGGAGCAGGCCGCCTTCGAAGAAGCAGAGCACGCCGCCAAATTCGCGGAGCTTCTGGGCGAGGTCGTCACAGCTTCCACCAAGGAAAATCTGACCCTTCGCGTAGCCGCCGAGAACGGAGCCACCGCCGGAAAGGCCGATCTGGCCGCACGGGCAAAAAAGCTGGGATTAGATGCAATCCACGACACCGTACACGAGATGGCCAAGGATGAAGCGCGGCATGGTAAGGCATTTGAAGGGCTGTTGCAGAGATATTTTGGCAACTAAACGCTCCTACCCATAAACGGTAAATAATATTAATTATTTAACGGTGTCAAAATCCTTTTTTAACTGGAAAAGTCAACGAAATCAGTATTTTTGCTGTGTGAAATACAAATGAGTTGTTTGACATTTTCATACGCAAATATTAGAATGAAAAAAGTGAGTTATGGGTTGTACGCCTTAGGCGGATAAGGTGTATAGGCGATTATCTATATTTTACGAGGTGGAAAAAATTAAAACGATAACAATTTGTGGCAGCATGAAGTTTGCGGAAAATATGAAGCAGATTGCTTGGAAGTTGGAAGTTGAAGAAGGTTTTAGTGTAATTCAATGCGTCTATAATGAGCAGAAGGAGCCTATAACTGACGAGGCGCAAAAGCGTCTTGCCGCAGCCCATTATAGAAAAATTGATATGTGTGACGCTGTTTATATCGTTGATATTGATGGTTATATTGGCAAAGCAGTTGCCAATGAGATATTATATGCAAAAGAGAAAGGTAAAGAGCTAATTTTTCACAGCAGACAGTCTTAAGTAACGCTGAGAAATACGTGTTTTGTAGAGTGCATCTCATTGGTATAATACGTACTTCCCTTTTAGCTGTTCTTAATAGCGGCCAACAGTGTTTCGTGGTACATACAAAAGCTTTACCAGGTTTTCGCTCCAGCGAAAGCCTGGTAAATTTGCTTGTTGGGGCCGTCTACAATCCCCGGCAAGAACCGTTCCGTTGCCTTACTGAGCGCTCTACAAGTGGAGCAACTATGCGCCTTTGCGGGCGCTGCCATGTGGAACAATGGAAAGTCCATAGCTGGGAATCTTCTATCATTTAGCCAGGAAAACTGAAGGGAAGTACAGCCCCCCCCCAGCGGGAGCGGGCCAGGAAGCGCGTAGTGGGTGAGAGGCAGGGAGATGGGGCGGCAGGTGACTATTGCAGCGGTTCGGAGAGTCTTAGGCGGAAGGGCGCGGAAAGGGGGGATTGTGAAGGGCGCTCCACGCCCGCAACAAAGCGTAGGCGGAGGGGCCGGCATCAGGCCGGCGCCGGAGCTCGGAGCGGTGCCCCCCTTTCCGCGCCCTTCCGTCTTAGACTCTCCCACCGCGGAAACCGGAACCTGCCGCCCCATCTCCCTGCCTCTCACGAACGGACCCTCCTCTCCTCCTCCTCCCCCAAAAAAATTTCCCTTCCCATTTTCTTGCCGTCCCCATCCCCCTGTAGTATAATAAATCCCATACAAACGATAACCTGCCCCCAAGGCAGAAAATCCCGGAGGCCCCACCGTGCTGTTCAACTCCTTATCCTACGCAATTTTTCTCCCCATTGTATTCGCCCTATACTGGCTGCTTCCCCACCGGCATCGCTGGTGGCTTCTTCTTGCCGCCAGCTATTACTTCTATATGAGCTGGAACGTGCGCTATGTGGCGCTGATCCTGTTCACCACCGTGATCTCCTATGCCAGCGCCATACTCCTGGAGCGGACGGACGCTCCACGGCAGAAACGCCTGATTCTCACCGCCGCCCTGGTGAGCTGTTTTGGCGTTCTCTTCGTGTTCAAATACTTCAACTTCGTCAGCCAGTCGATCAGCGATCTCTGTCGTGCCGTCTCCATCCCCATGCACCCTGTGACGCTGAAACTGATGTTGCCGGTGGGAATTTCCTTTTATACCTTCCAGACCCTCAGCTACGTGATCGACGTCTACCGCGGCGAGATCCGGGCGGAACGGCATTTCGGCGTTTACGCCACCTTCGTGTCCTTCTTCCCCCAGCTGGTGGCCGGACCCATCGAGCGCAGCAAAAACCTGCTGCACCAGATCCGGGAGGAGCATGTATTCGACTACGACCAGGCGGCCTACGGCATGAAGCTTATGACCTGGGGCTTCTTTAAAAAGCTGGTGGTGGCGGATAATCTGGCCGTTTACGTGGACCGGATTTACAATCAGATCCATCTCTACCAGGGCCTTTCCCTGATGGTGGCCACTGTGTTCTTCGCCTTCCAGATCTACTGCGATTTTTCCGGTTACTCGGACATCGCCAAGGGCACGGCCAATCTCTTCGGCGTGAAGCTGATGACCAATTTCAAAAGCCCTTATTTCTCCACGTCCATCAAGGAATTCTGGAGCCGCTGGCACATTTCCCTGTCCACTTGGTTTCGGGATTACGTGTACATCCCCCTGGGCGGCAACCGGGTGAAAAAATCCCGGCATTATTTCAACCTGGTGGCCACCTTCCTGGTCAGCGGCCTGTGGCACGGCGCCAACTGGACCTTTGTGATCTGGGGCGGAATCCACGGCATTTTGCAGGTGGGAGAGCAGGCTCTGGGATTGGTGAAAAAGAAGCCGGAGGCCGCGCCACGCCACGGCCTCAAATGGTGGCTGAATGTGATCGGCGTGTTCATCATCGTCTGCCTGGCCTGGGTGTTTTTTCGGGCCAATACCCTGGACGATGCGTTTTACCTGCTGACCCATATGTTTTATGGCATCGGCGATCCCTACCTGTACGCGGTGCAGGCCTGCGTGGACATGAACATCTGGATCGGCCGTGCCGCCGTGCTGGCGCTTTACCTGGTGATCCTTATGGCCTACGACTACGCCTCCCTGGGGCGGGACGTGATCGCCTGGGTGGGGAGCCGCAGGGCGGCGGTGCGCTATCTCGTTTATTTTGGGCTAGTGACCTTCATTATTTTTAACCGCTCCATTACGGAGTCGGCATTTATTTACTTCCAGTTCTGATATGGAGGATACGAACGATGAAACGATTTCTGATCAAACTTCTGCCGTTTGTTTTATGGATCTTTCTGCTCATGGTGGTGGTGCCGGTGGCCATAGACCCCTACAATGTATTCCATGTGGAGAATATCCGGGACAACGGCATTGAACCCAATAAAAACTTCCTGAAAACCGAGTATGTGATCCGCCACCCGGACCGGTTCGACGCCTTCCTGTTCGGTTCCTCCCGGGTGTCCTCCATCCATTCGGACCGGATCGAGGGCTACCGCTGCTACAATATGACCTATTCCGAGGGCGTTCCCAAGGAGCATCTGGAGAATTTACAGGTCATGCTGGAACACGGAGTCCGGCCGAAAATGGTTTTGGTGGGAGTTGACAGTATTTCCTACATGATCGACCCGGCCATCCACGAGGACAACCGTCTGCGCTGCCCCTACCCCATGACGCGGGAGGAGAAAAAGGAGTTCTATCTGCAATATCTGGAGCCCATTATGGCGGTGGAATCCTTAAAGACCACGTACTTTGAGCCGCGGGTGGTGGCCTACGACCAGAAGATTTACGACGTGGGCTGGACTCTGGACTACGGCGTGGAGTCCCACACGGACTGGAGCAAGGCGGAGGCGGACTGGACCGTACAGTACGCCAACCGGACGCCCCAGGCCTTGGAGGAGATCCGGCAGCTCAAAGAATTGTGCGACGCCAACAGCATTGAACTGGTGATTTTTACCAATCCCATGCATGCCCTGACTTATGAAAAGGCCGTGGAGAACGGTTACCGGGATTTCCTGTCCGGGCTGGCGCAGGTGACGGATTTTTATAATTTTAGCGGGATCAACGACATTACCACCAACAATGACAACTACCTGGAGACCAGCCATTATATGCCCCAGGTGGGCGACCGGATGCTGGACGTGATGTTTAAAGGGCAGGTGGACGAGCGTCTGCTGGCGCAGGGCTTCGGCTATCGGGTGACCTGCGGCAACTGCGAGGAATTTTTGCGGAAATATGTGGACGGCGCGGGGCAGAACGGGGATTTGGCCATGAATTTGCATTGAACAGACGGACAGAGCATATGAATCGAATACAGGCTGTATCGGAGCGGATCGGCGCCGGTGCAGCCTGTTTTTTGTCCTTGAAAGGGGAACGGAAAGCCGGGAGGCGGGGGTGTATGTGCACCGCGGACAGATAGGAATATTCACAATACCGTAATAAAAACTTTATTGTCTCAGGAACGGAAATGGAGTATTATGTAAACGTTACTAGTTTTAAGATGCGGAGGTAAAATATTGATGAAAAAAATGTTTGGCGCTGCGTTGGGGCTGTTGCTTACGGCTGCGGTCTGCGGCGCAGGTACGGTGACCACCTGGGCGGACGTGACAGAGGGGACCGCAGCCGCGGGGGAGACCACTGCCGCGGAGGAGACGGAGGCCCCTGAGAAACCGGAGATACAGGTGAGCGCACAGATCAATTCCTGCACGGTCACTTCTGATAAACAGAATATCCATATTACGGGGAGCAGCAGCGGGGACCCGGTGGGCACGGACGGGAACATTTATATGTTCGAGCTGGAGCCTTACGAGAGCGGGATCGGGGACCGGCGGGATTACCTGTGGCAGACGTCCGTGGGCCAGGCCATCGATTTCACCCTGCCCGCCAACTGGAGCAAAAGCTCCCCGGACCGGCTGTACGATTCCTACGTGGCGGCTGTGTACGACGGCGAGAAGTTTGTGGAGGTCAGCGCGCCCCACTATGTGACGAATCCCGAGGTGGTGGCGGCGAACCAGAAGCCGTTTAACGCTGCTCTGACCAAAAAGGGCCTGCGCATCCAGATCGACATGCTGGACGACGCCATGGATCTGGGCGTAAAGCACGCGGGCACGGACATCATGTTCCAGCAGATTTTGGGCGAGGGCATCACCTACGAGTACGACGGAAAAACCTACCATTTCAGCGCGCCGGTGATGGCCGATTACGACCGGACCATCAGCGCCCTGTCGAACAAGGGCATCAGCGTCACCGCGGTGATCTTAAACGGCTGGAGTGACAATACGCCGGATCTGGTTTACCCGGGAGTCAAAAAGACGAGCAGCGCCTACCACTATATGTTCAACGTGGCTACGCCCGCGGGTTACGAGCAGACCCGGGCCATCGCCGCCTTTTTGGCGGAGCGCTACGACGGCTCCAATCCCAACTACGGCAAGGTGTCCAACTGGGTAATCGGAAACGAGGTGAATAACCAGAAGGACTGGAACTACATGGGGCCCATGGACCTGACCAACTACGTGCGGACCTATCTGAAAGCGTTCCGGGTATTCTACACTGCCATCAAGACGGCCAGCGCCAGCGACCGGGTGTACATTTCCCTGGACTACAACTGGAATAACGAGATCGACGGCAAACTGAAATACGGCGGCAAGAATATTGTGGACTCCTTCAACTCCATCGCCAACGTGGAGGGGCAGTTCGACTGGGGCCTGGCCTACCACCCCTATCCCTATCCCATGACGGAACCGGAGTTCTGGGACGACGACCAGTCCGGGCTGGTGACGAATGACTTCAACTCGCCGATTATCAATTTCAAGAACCTGAATACACTGACCGATTATTTCGCCCAGGAGACCCTGCGGACCCCGGCGGGCCACGTGCGCCACATCATCCTGACCGAGCAGGGCTTCACGGCCAAGAGCCTGACCAGGGGCGACGTGCCCTACATCCAGGCGGCGGCCTTCGCCTACTCCTATTATCTGGTGGACAGCAATCCCTACATCGATGCGTATCTGCTGAGCCGTCAGGTGGACGGCCCCGCGGAGGTGGTGCTGGGGACGGCCCAGGGCCTGTGGGAGTGCGATTTGAACCAGCCCAACCGGATTGTGGCCACCAAACGCCGCAAAATTTGGGAGGTGTTTAAAAATATCGACAAGAAAAACAGCACGTTGGAATCGACGGAATTTGCCAAGTCCATTATCGGGATCGACAAGTGGTCCGACGTGGTGCCGGGCTTCAAGTGGAGAAGTCTGGAGAATTAAATGATTTAAAAAAACAATACGGCCGGTCCGCGGCAGCTCCTGGGGCACGCGGACCGGCCGCTTTTTGCGGGACGCCGGAGGGGAGGAGGTTGAAATTGATATTTAGGCCATGTTTGTGGTATCGTATGAACACTTGACGAGGTATTTACGAGTCTAGTGAGAATACATGGCGAAACACTCAGTGAGGTCTTTCACGAACTTAGTGTTTATGGTACAATTACGAAAACGGATTTAAAGGGGAGACAAGGATGAGAGCTGGTTTGAAAGAGGAGATGAACGATTTTTGGCGGGAGTACCGGAGGTTTGCCTGGGCGTTGGGGCTTGTGATTCTCCTGGTGTACGGCGGGCGCGTCATCCACGATGATTTTTTCCTGGACAGCGAGATCATGATTCTGAATCCGGAATCCATGTGGTATCTGTGGATGGGGAGCAACCGGTTCGGCATGGTTGCCACAAGCCGCATTTTCGGGCTGCACCGCCTCAGCCCCTGGATCTCCAATGTGCTGATGGCCTGCACCATGTGGTGCTGCGGGATAACGCTTGCGTTCTGCGCGCGGGAGTGGACGGGGAAATGCCGCCGTTACCGTGTGTTCACCCGCCTGTTCCCCATTCTGTTCGTCACCGCTCCGGTATTTGTGGAGCAGTATCTGTTTGTTTTACAATCCTTTGAGATAAGTTTTGGGATACTGGCGGCAATTTTGGCGGCATTTTGCAGCGACCGCTTCTGCCGCGGCGGGCAGAGCCGGATTTGGGGGATTCTAGGCCTTGTTTTGCTGGTATGGTCCTTCGGAACTTATCAGGCTATGGTGCCGCTATACATCTGTCTTGTGCTGACCGCGTTCTTTCTGGGGTATCTGAATGGAAAGGCAGCCACCGCTTTGCGGTATGCGCTGTGCCAGGTCTGTTTTTTCACGGCGGGCATTGCCCTGTATCTTGCAGCGGTCTGGGTGACGCGGCACATGAGCGGCACGGATTCCGTCTATGTGTCGGGCATGGTGAGGTGGAAGATAGACGGCGGTTCTGCCGGTTTAACGGCGATCCGGGACAGTATGAAAAATATTTTTATGAGCACCTCCGTATTTTACCGGAAATACTATACGCCCGCCATGGTGCTGTGCCTGATTCAGGCCGGCTGGTACGGTTGGAACAATAAGGATGGCGCCGGCAATTTTGGGTGGTTTCTGCTGGGGGCGGCGCTGCTGATTCTCTCGCCGTTCTACATCAATATTGTGACGGGATCGGCCCAGCCGGTCAGAACGCAGCTGGTTTACCCGATTACGTCGGCGCTGTTCCTGGCGCATCTGACGGTTCTGCCGGAGAAAATGCCGGAGGCGGCAAGGCTTTTGCGAAGCGGAGGCCGGGCGCTTGTGTCCGCTGCCGCTGCGGTGTGCGTGTTCTGCAGCGCAAGGCAGGGAACCGCCACCGCCCAGCTTTTTCAGACCTCCTACGAGGTGTACCGCAACGACGTTTTGACCGCGGTCAGAATGTATCCGGACATATGCCGGGTTGCGGACACGGACAGGATTCAGGACACCGCGGTGATCTTTACCGGAGGAAAAAGCGCCGGAATCAAAGGGCCGGCGGTGCTGGGAGAGCTGGCCGGGCGCTCAATGTTTGAGGCGGAGGCCCACACGCCGGTGGGGGTATCGGCCAGAGTGGGGCGTCTGTTTACCATTTTGGGCATGGACATGCAGGTGGTGTCCGGGGACCCGGAACTGTACCTTCGGGCGGTTGAGTACATGGAGTCCGCACCGTCATGGCCGGCCCAGGGCAGCATCCGGAAAATGGACGACGTTGTGGTCGTGAAATTGTCGGATTCCCCGGTTTAAAATGAAGGTCAGTCGGAAAACAGCTTTTCCAGCAGTGCCTTCCGGCTGTTGATGAACATTTCCATCACCTGATACACCTCGGTCTCCTCGTAGGCGATGGGGTGGAGGTCGCCGTCGTCGAAGCAGAGGATCTGCGCCCCGGGCAGCCCTAGGAGGATGGGGGAGTGGGTGGCGATGATGAACTGGGAGCCCTCCTTTGCCAGGCGGCCGATCATCAGGAGGGCGGTGAGCTGGCGCTGGGGGGAGAGGGCGGCTTCCGGCTCGTCCAGGATGAAGATGCTGTTGCCATGGAAACGGTTCTGCATCAGGGCCAGAAAGCTCTCCCCATGGGACTGGCAGTGGAGGGAGCGGCCGCCGTAATAATCCAGGTAATTGATCCGCCCGATGCTCTCCGCCGCGTAGTCGTCCACCTTGCTTGCCACGTTGTAAAAGCTTTCCGCCCTCAGGAAAAAACCGTCCTGGGGCTTTTTTACGCCCTTTCGCAGACGCAGGGCGGAGCTGAAATCCGAGTGGGTGTCCCGGGTGGAGAACTGGAAATTTCTGGTGCCCCCTTCGGGGTTGAAGCCGTAGGCCACCGCCACCGCTTCCAGAAGCGTGGACTTGCCTGAGCCATTTTCCCCGGTAAAGAAGGTTACGGGGCAGGGAAAGTCCAGATTTTCCAGACTCCGCAGAGCCGGGATTGCAAGCGTGTAGGAATCGGCGGGCAGGCGGTCCCGCAAGACCTCCAGGCCGGTAATATAGTTGGTGGGAAAACGGGAATCCATGGGCGGACCTCCTTGCGATGGTATGTATTATAGAACAGTATAGCGCAAGGACGGGGCGGTGGCAAGAGAGACGGGGCCTGATTCGGCGCTGGTATTGTTGCGGTTCACCGTAATATCACGCGAGGCGTTTTTGGTGAGTGGAGCGCAGCGGAAGCCACAGAAAACCTTGTGTTTGCGGCCCGGATAGGGTATGATGTACATAACAAAAACAGGGAGCTTGGACAGATACCAAATGAGAAAACAGGATGATAAAATCAGCCGGCTGGTGAATATCGCCCGGCTTTATTATGAGGAAGATAAGACGCAGAGCGAGATCGCTTCCCGCTATCAGATCTCCCGGCCCATGGTCAGCAAGCTGTTGGAGGAGGCCAGGAAGCTGGGGATTGTGACGATCCGCATCAAGAACCCCACGGAGGGTTCGGGGGACCAGGAGGCACTGGTGGAGCAGATCCGCAGGACCTTTGGGGTGTACGGCGGCGTAGCGGTGGCGGACGGGGCCAGCGACAGCGCCACCAACGCGGCCGTTTCCCAGACCGCGCTCTCCTATCTGGAGAGTCTGGAGGAGGACAGCCTGGGGGTGGGCTGGGGACACATTATAGGGGACCTTGTGACCTATGTGGAGCGGGAGAACCGGACGCTTAAGGTGGGGAGCCGGGTGTGCCCGCTGATCGGCAACGGGGGAGTGGGGCTGAAGAATTACCACTCTAATGAGCTGGTGCGGGTGATCGCGGAGCACAGCCAGGCCAAACCGGAGTTTCTCTACTCTCCGGCCTGCATGTCCTCGGAGCAGGAGCTGAGCCTGATCCGGGAGTTGGACAACTACCGGAACGTTTACAACGACTGGGAACGGCTGGATGTGGCGCTGGTGAATATTGGAAATTTCCCCTCTGTCCCGGATTTTGCCACGGAAGCCAGGTTTGGGGACCTGCTGGTGCGGCGCAAGGCGGTTGGCAGAATCCTGAATTATTTTGTGGACGTGGAAGGGCGGGTGATTCACTCCGACATGGACTTTGCCGTGCAGATTCCGCTGGAGCTGCTGGGCCGGGTCCGGCATGTGGTGGGAATTTGTTCCGCCAACACCAAGGGGCGGGCGCTGAGGGGCGCGCTGCGCACCGGATATATCAACCATGTGATCGCGCCCGAACATGTGATGCGGGCGGCTATGGAGATTTGAAGTTACATATGTAACCAAAATGCGCAGGCGGCGGAATGCTGCTATGCGCATTTTTTGTGCATATCAGTAAAAATATAAGAAAAATTATTGGATTTATTGACATTTACGTGTGCAAATGGTACGCTTGTGCTATGGAAAAAGGCGGAGAATACCTGAAAGGAGGTTACATATGTTACTTTCGAAGCCGGAAATTGAAAAAATGTTCCACAAGGTGGCGGAAATCTGGCAGGAGAACAAGGATTATCTCAGCGAGATTGACTCCCGCTTCGGCGACGGGGATCACGGGGTGACCATCGGCAAGATCGCGTCCCTGATCGAGAAGAAGCTGGCGGCCTGGGAGGACGACGATATCGAGGAATTTTTGGAGGACCTGGGGGACAGCACCATGGAGATCGGAGGCGGCAGCGCAGGCCCCCTGTACGGTACGCTGATCGGCGGCCTGTCCGGCCCCTTGAACGGCGGCGGGGCCATCGGCGAGGGATTGTTAAAGGAAATGTTCACGGAGTGCCAGTCCGCCATGGAGGACATCACCAATGCCAAGGTGGGCGACAAGACCATGATGGACGCGCTGATCCCGGCGGTGGCGGCGGCTGAGGCGGCTGAGGGCGACTGCCTGGCGATTCTGGAGGCGGCGAAGGAGGCCGCGGCCAGGGGAGCAAAGGAGAGCGAACAGTACGTTTCCAAATTCGGCCGGGCCAGAAGCTATAAGGAGCAGACCATTGGGACGCCGGACGCGGGCGCGGTGAGTACGTCGCTGTTCTTTGCGGGGCTGTGCGACGGGTTGAAGTAGAAGGTTGTGGAAGGGTTGCGCGGCAGCCCCGGCCATTTCTGAAAAAGCAAACCACCCCAAAGGCGGACGTTTGAGCCGGGAAGGCCGGGAACGGGCCGGATGTCTTTTGGGGAATAAAAGAGGAGAGGTAAAGCGCTATGAAAATGAAAAAATTTATCAACGATCCTGAGAATTTGACTCCTGAGCTGCTGGAAGGTTTTGCGGAGGCCCATAAGGACCTGGTGCGGCTGGGCGACGAGCGCATGGTGATCAACCGCAAGCTGGACGAGGCGGACCGGGTGACCATCGTGACCCAGGGCGGATCGGGCCATGAGCCGGCCATCAGCGGATTCGTGGGCGAAGGTATGGTGGACATTTCCGTGGTAGGCGACGTGTTCGCGGCCCCGGGCCCCAAGGCCTGCGTGGATGCCATCAAGATGGCCGACAAGGGCAAGGGCGTGCTTTACATCGTACTGAATCACGCGGGCGACATGCTGACCGGCAACATGACCATGAAAAAATGCGCCAAGGAAGGCTTAAACGTGGTTAAGGTTGTGACCCAGGAAGACATCGCCAACGCGCCCCGTTCCAATGCGGACGACCGCCGGGGTCTGGTGGGCTGCATTCCCACCTACAAGATCGCGGGTGCGGCCGCGGCCGAGGGCAAGAGTCTGGAGGAGGTCGCCGCGGTGGCCCAGCGCTTTGCGGACAACATGGCAACGCTGGCCGTGGCGGTAAACGGGGCCACCCATCCGGCCACCGGCAGCCTCTTAGCGGACCTGGGCGAGGATGAGATGGAGATCGGAATGGGCCAGCACGGCGAGGGCGGCGGCGGACGCCAGCCCATGAAATCCGCGGACGAGACGGCGAAAATTATGCTGGACGGCCTGCTGGCGGATCTGGACATCAAGGACGGCGAGAAGATCATGCTGATCTTAAACGGCACGGGAGCCACCACCCTGATGGAGCTGTTCATCGTTTACCGCAAGTGCGTTTCCTATCTGAAAGAGAAGAATATCGAGATCGTGGCCAACTACGTGGGCGAGCTTTTGACGGTTCAGGAGCAGGCCGGTTTCCAGATGTTTATGGCGAGAATGGACGACGAGCTGCTGCATTACTGGAACGCGCCCTGCAACACGCCTTACATGAAGAAATAATCCGGGGAGGAAAATGATTATGGCAGCCGAATATATGCATATTGGAATTCCGGTGCTGAACCGGAAAGAGGGAATGACCTACAACGAGGCCATGAAGTTCTGGGTGAGCAACGTGGACGATTATGATTTCAAGATCGAGTACCTGAAGTTCGAGGAGGGGACCCCCTTCCCGGAGATTCTGTCCAAACAGCCCCATGTGGCCTACAAGGTGGACGATCTGGAGCACTACGCGGACCAGGCGGACCGGGTGATCTTCGGACCCCTGGAGCTGGGCCCGGGCGTACGTCTGGCATTTGTGATCTGGGACGACGCCATTGTCGAGCTGTACGAGGAAAAGTAAGGAGACGGATCTATGCTTGTAAATATGAATGAAATCCTGCGTTACGCCGAGGAGAAGGGCTGCTGTGTGGGCGCATTTGACACGCCGAACCTGGAGATCCTCATGGCGGTGCTCCGGGCGGCCGAGAAGCGGAACGAGCCCGTGATCATCCAGCATGCCCAGCTCCACGAGCCGGAGATGCCCATCCGCATCATCGGCCCCATTATGGTGCGCATGGCAAAGGAGGCCAGCGTGCCCGTCTGCGCCATGCTGGACCACGGCGAGGACATGGACTACGTGAGGACGGCTCTGGAGCTGGGATTCTCAGCGGTGATGATCGACGGCTCATCCAAACCCTACGATGAAAATGTGAGCCTGACCCGGGAGGCCGTGGCCCTGGCCAAGGAGTACGGGGCCAGCGTGGAGGCGGAGATCGGCATCGTCACCGGCCACGAGGGCAGGGAATTCCACATTGAGGAGCCGGGAGCGGCCTACACGGACCCGGAGCTGGCGGCCCGCTTTGTGAGGGACACAGGGATCGATGCCCTGGCCGCCTCGGTGGGCACGGTGCATGGCTTCTATGCCACCCAACCCAAGCTGGACTTTGACCGGATTGAGAAGATCAAAGAGCTGACCGGCCTGCCCCTGGTGATGCACGGCGGCTCCGGGATCAGTGTGGAGGACACCCAGCGGGCCATCCGCTGCGGCATCCGCAAAATCAACTATTTCTCCTACATGTCCAACGCGGGCGTGCGCGCCGTCAAGGAGCTGCTGGCTGAGAAGGACGTTAAGTATTTCCACGATTTGGCCAATGCGGCGGTGGACGGGATGGAGAAGGATGTGTTGAGCGCGATGGGGATGTTTGCGTTGGAGTAACGATATAATAAAAGAAAGAGTGTTTTCTGCCGGTTGGAACGAGAATGAGATGCATGGCAGAAATGCTCTGCAGATTGGAAAGTGGCTGAACCAAAAGAAGGTTGCCACTTTCCTTTTGTAGTACGCCTGAAGCGGACGCTTTTACCGCGCTTTTCCCGCCGGGAAAATCTTGCATTTCCAACCCATGCCCGATATAATGATCATAGTTGTACAGTGATCAATTTTGAGGGGAAACGTAAGGGTATGGGAGAGAAGGAAGAAAAAGAAGTCATGGAGCTGGCGCTGCAGGCCGGGCACCTGCTTCTGGAGAACGGGGCGGAGATTTTCCGGGTGGAGGAGACTATGGACCGGATCTGCCGTCACTACGGGGTGAGGTCGGGGAACGCCTTTGTGCTCAGCAACGGCATTTTCGCCACTGCGGGCAGCGAGCGGGAGCGGTATTTTGCAAAGGTGCAGCACATCCCGGTGAGCGGCACCCATTTAAACCGGGTGGCGGCGGTGAACCAGCTCTCCCGGGAGATTGAGAGCGGGAGGTACACGGTGGAGGAGGCGTCGCAGGCGCTGGAGGACATAAGGAACATGCCGGGCAAGCGTAAGATCACCCAGGTTCTGGCCTCCGGCGTCGGCAGCGCGGCCTTCTGCTACCTGTTCGGTGGAAATATGGGGGACACGCTGTGTGCGCTCTGCGCCGGTCTGGTCCTCTATTTGTATGTGCTTTTTGTCAGCGCCCCGCGGCTGTCCAAGATCGTGGGAAATATCGGCGGCGGGGCGTTGGTGACGTTCATCTGTAGCGGTTTTTATCTGCTGGGGGCAGGGGCGCATCTCAACTTTATGATCATCGGCTCCATTATGCCGCTGATCCCCGGGGTGGCGTTTACCAACGCAATCCGGGATATTGCGGACGGGGATTATATTTCCGGTTCTGTGCGCATGCTGGACGCGCTGCTGGTGTTTTTCAGCATCGCCATCGGTGTGGGTATGGCGTTTTCATTTATCAGCCGGGTGACGGGAGGTGCGTTGCTGTGATACAGGAAATTTTGGCGGCCATGGTGGGAACCATTGCGTTTTCCCTATTGTTCGGCGTGCCGCGGAAATATTATGCCTACTGCGGGCTGATCGGAGGCGCGGGCTGGGGCGTGTACAGCGCGGCCGGTCTCCTCTGGGCTCCGGCTCAGTCGGCCTTGGCGGCCACCATTGTGGTGATTCTGCTGTCCCGTCTGGCGGCGGTGAAGGAACGGTGCCCGGTGACCATTTTTTTGATTTCCGGCATTTTTCCGCTGGTACCGGGGGCCGGGGTCTACTGGACCGTGTACTATATGGTGACGGACCAGTTGTATCTGGCGGTGCAGACGGGCTACACGGCGGTGAAGGTGGCGGTTGCCATTGTACTGGGGATCGTGTTTGTGTTTGAGCTGCCACAGGGGTTGTTCCGGGCGCTGGTGGGGCGGAGACGGTGACGGTGCCCGGCGGAAGCTGGAGCCGGAGAAATGAGTGGACACTGTGGGCCAATGAACAATAATCGGAGGAGATCGTATGACATCGGGAGTGTTTGACTTCAGGAGCAAGGAAGAGCGGGAACGGGATTACAAGGCGTTTTACAAGCGGGTTTTCCCGGGCGGGGAGGTCCAGAAGGAGCGGGTGAGAAGCGTGCTGGCGGAGCGCCTGCCGGGTGAGGAGATTACCTTCCTGCTGATGTATTACATAACGCTGAAGGACGCGATGGTTTTGGACGACGAGCTGGATTTTTACGAAGCGGCCGCCCAGGCCCAGCGAAAAATGAGCGTGATCAAGGTAACGCCGCAGATGCTGGCGATTATCCGGGAGGTCATGGAGCAGGACGGAGCGGGGGGCTGAGGGGCAGGCTTGAGTCCGAGGTGTGGCCGGTTTACAGCTACTTAAGCGAGGACTGGCTGTGGACGGATTTCGCGGAGGATTCGGCTTACGGGGGAGCTGTGCAGGAATCCTTTGAACCGCATTGAGAACCCGGATTTGATCGAGGTGGGACAGCGAATTGAGATTCCGCTGCATGTGCTTTTGAAGCGGGAGACATATGAAATCGGAAATGAGTGATGGGCGGAAAAAAGATAAATTTTCCGGAGAAGGGTTATGATATATTCATTTTATCATAACAAATAGGAGGAATTTATCTATGAAACGAAAAGCAGCTTTGGGGACCGGGATCCTGGCCATGGTCCTGTGTCTGGCGATGGGTTTTACCGCGTACGCCCAGGGGTGGGAGCAGGATGGAAACGGCTGGTGGTATTCGACGGACAGCGGTTATCTGAGCAACGGATTCTCCCAGATCGACGGAAAATGGTATTATTTCGGCGGAGACGGCTATATGTGCACCGGCTGGGTGCAGGATGGCGGAAAGTGGTATTACATGGACGGTTCCGGCGTGATGCTGGCAAATACCACTACGCCGGACGGTAAATACTGGCTGGATGCGAACGGTGTCTGGGATGGAAAAACAATCGGCTCATCAAACGCAGCCTCGTCCCTGGAACGAAATACCATGAAGGCTACGATCGACGGAGTGGAGGAGACATTTTATCTGACGTCCACAGGCGGAACGGCCGGCGGTTATAAATATTATTCGGCTTACGCCCTCAAGGCGGACGGTACACTGGGGAAAAAGCTGTCAATTAACATAAATCCGGACGTTTCATCCGGCACCACGGCGAAAAAGGGGGACAAAATAAAGGGTTTTAGTTTGTCCTATAAAACCTCCCCTGGGGGCTTCCAGTATAGCGCCAGGCCTGGAAAAGGGGATTACACCGTCACAATCACGTCCAATGAGTCAAATGGTTCCCACGTGGAGGGGACATTTTCCGCAACCGCCAGGATGATTGACGGAAACGGTAAGGTTTCCATCACTGGCGGCTCTTTTAACGTATATTTCGGGGAGCAGGTGGCTTCGGTAGCGGCGCTGGTGGACGCTAATTCCGTAGGCGGCGGTTCTTACGCGGGATCGGACGGATACGATACAGGCTCGTCCGACGTCCTCGGAAGCGGTTTTTCCAATGATTATACCTGCCGCAGCTGCAACGGCGACGGGCGCTGTAAGAGCTGTGCGGGGCGGGGATATAAGAGAAGGAACGGGGATGGGAAGGAAGTCGATTGTCTCAGCTGCCGTGGTTCAGGAACCTGTCCGATCTGCAACGGGTTTGGAAAAGTTTACTAGAGAATCTTGCGCCGCCCGCGGTGTGTGCCGGCGGCGCCTAAATTTTTT